>ERZ836939.658-NODE-658-length-45749-cov-5.109008_pt1 | contig 45749 bp, 35 predicted proteins | sample MGYA00519912_ERZ836939 | MGnify/ENA primary metagenome ERZ836939 (study PRJEB31850, sample SAMEA3708810) | human gut metagenome | biome: human gut; feature: human-associated habitat; material: faeces | place: China | collected 2014 ...
TTGTCTGCACTCAACAAAGTCAGTACGGCTTTATCTTTATGGTGCGTCAACAATTCCCCTTTCTGAGCCAAGCGCATCGAATAAATACTATGCGGTTCAAACATCAGAATTGTAATATACGAACCTATAGAAACAATCATCAAAGGAAGAAACAAATCATATCCACCAGTTAATTCTGCAATCAGGAAAACGCCCGTTAAAGGAGCATGCATCACACCCGACATAATTCCAGCCATACCTAACAAAGCAAAATTCTTTTCCGACAGATACATCGTAAAAGGAAAATAATTACATATATGAGCGAAAATGAACCCCGCAATACATCCCAGATATAGACTAGGAGCAAAAATACCACCACAACCACCACCACCATTGGTAGCACTTGAAGCAAATACTTTAGTCAGCAAAATCAGTCCCAAAAAGATAACTATTCCAAAATAGGAATCATTCAGAGGGTAGAACATACTATTGTCCATCAATCCAGCGAACTGACCGTTCAGCAACAGACCGATCGTATCATATCCTTCACCATAAAGCGGAGGGAAAATAAAGATCAACAAGCTCAGCATAATCCCTCCCATCATAAACTTACGCCAATATGTCGTTCCATACCGACGATATTCGCCTTCAATCCAGTTCATCACACGGGTAAAATACAGGGAAATCAAGCCACAGAATATTCCTAATAAGATGACATAGGGAATACGTTCTATTACGAAAGCTTCGGTCTGAGAAAATTTAAACATAGCCTCTGTACCGGTAAATATATATGATACGGTAGCAGCCGTTACCGAAGTAATCAACAAAGGTAACACGGACGTCATGGTCAGATCCAGCATCAATACCTCGATCACAAAGACAAGCCCCGCAATAGGCGCTTTAAAGATACCAGCGATGGCTCCAGCAGCGCCACATCCCACTAACAACATCAAAGTCTTTTGTTCCATCTTAAACAAACGACCCAGATTGGAACCAATAGCAGCACCGGTCAATACAATCGGAGCCTCGGCTCCGACAGATCCACCAAAACCAATGGTTACCGAACTAGCCACAATGGATGTCCACATATTATGAGGTTTAATCCGGCTCTTCCGCTGGGAAATAGCATATAAAATTTTCGTCACACCATGGCTGATATCGTCACGCACGATATATTTTACAAACAACCCAGCCAGTAAGATACCCAATACCGGATACAACAAATACAAATAATTGACTTGATCAGCAGCGAAGTTCACTGACAATACATGCTGAATGAAGTGAATTAAATTTTTCAAGATGATGGCCGATGCAGCAGTGCAAATACCTACCAGAAAACTAACAATCAATACAAAGTGTTTTTCCTTTATATTGTTTGCCCGCCATACAAGAAATTTATAAAACCATCCATTTTCTGTTGTCATATTTCAAATACCCTTTCCTGTCACAACCGTCTTTATCGTATACACCAAAATGGTTATATCCAAAGCCAGCGACATATTTTCATAATAAATGATATCATACTCCAAACGTTCCAGCATCTGGTCGACAGTACTGGCGTACCCGTACTTGACCATTCCCAAAGAGGTAATTCCCGGCTTCACATTATGTAATAAATAATAATACGGGGCCCGCTGGACAATCTGATCAATAAAGTATTTCCGTTCCGGTCTAGGACCAACCAACGACATATCCCCTTTCAATACATTCCAAAACTGAGGCAACTCATCCAAACGATACTTTCGCATAATAGCACCAAAAGGTGTAATGCGGGAATCTTCTTCATGCGATAACTTGGGACCACCGTCTTCAGCATCCACATACATCGTCCGAAATTTATAAATCATAAATGGACGGCCATGAAAACCAATTCGCTCCTGCCGGTAAATAATCGGACCTGGCGAATCTTTCTTCACACGCCAAGCTATATATGCGAACAAAGGAGATAACACAATCAATACTATACAAGAAACAAACCGATCAGAAAACGCCTTGATATTTTTCTCTGCTTCTGAAAAGTTATTCTCAGTAATTTCGGCTAATGGAACTGCACTAATTGTCTTCAACCGTACCTTCGAAAACAAAATAGTCTTCTTATCTATCCATACCTTGATAGGCTTTTTATATTGATACAAAGAATAAAGGAACTTGGACAAAGCCGTTTCATCCAATGCATCTGTTGCCACAACCAATTCTTCTATTGGATACAGCTTCATCAAATCAGGAAGATCAGCCGAATTTCCCAATATCTGTTCTGAATTTACATGAAGATCCTCTTTGGATGAAATACGGACAAAGCCCGTAACTTTAGTACCAACCTTCTCTAAATACTGAGAAAGCAACAAGGCCTTCTCTCCTATTCCCAAGACTAAAACGTGAATGGCAAAATCCCCTTGCTGAATCCTTTTCAACAAATGCATCGTCAAACGTAAACGGAATAGATAGGTAAGGGTAAAATGCAATCCCAACAATTCAAAGAAAAAATAGTAATATATCTGATACCTGATAGGAAGTTCATTCAGAATCAAGAACATAAAGATTCCAAATACACCTATCACCGAAGATATAAGCGTTACCCAAAATTCGGAGAGCCTTGACTTGGCCAATGATTTATTATAATAAGCCGAGAAATAATAGATCACCAACCAATAAAATGGGATGAACACCTGCCCCAACCAAACAGACGGGTATAGCAAAAATTCATCTAATGTATTTGCGTCTCGAAAAATAACCTGCTGATAATAACGCAATACATTGAAGGCAAACCATACCAAGGCTGCTGTCAGGAAGTCGGTAATGATATATTTCCAAGTCTCTTTACTATAACTCATACGAATTATCGGATAATCTGAAACACTCCACCGCTTCCCAATTTAATAATACTTGATGGAGAAGCCTTAGTCATATCATCCTGACGATAAGTTACAATATAATCAACTCCCTGTTTGATTTCTTCTGAAATTTCACTGAAATTAGCAGGTGAAGGTTCTCCGCTAACATTGGCCGAAGTTGAAACCAACGGTTTACGAAACTGAAAACAAAGCTTGTTTGAGAACGTTTCCTGTGAAATACGGATACCGATACTTCCATCTTCACCCAGTAAATTGGGCGCTAAATTTTTACCTTTCGAATAAATAAGTGTCAAAGGTTTGTCTGCTACCTCTATCAAACTCCACGCTACCTCAGGCACATCCTCTACATACGTTTCCAGTTTGGCCGGATTATCCATCAAAACCAACATGGCTTTATTATCGGCCCGCTTTTTCAAATCATAGACTTTACGGACAGCCTCTTCGTTTGTCGCATCGCAACCTATTCCCCAAATTGTATCTGTCGGATAAAGGATCAATCCTCCTTGCTGCATGACCCGACAAGCATTTTTTATATCTTCTTCTATTGATATCATTGTTCGCTCTTTTTTAGTCAGACAAAAATACAAATCATTCTGCGTACTTAGAAAAAATAACAAGAAAAAAACTATTTTTGTAACAGAACTGAAAGAAACCCGATTATAATTTCTAACTTTACGGATTAATTCAAGCACGCTGCTTGAACTTTCATATTGTGGTCTTGATTTGCGACAGAAAACAGACTCCTAGGCAGACAGCTACAACGAAGAAATCTTGTACGATGAAGCACATGCATCATGCCTTTCGACTTTTGCAATATGGAAGATGAGATTAGATAAAAAGAAAAAGAATATATAAATGACTAACAAATGGAATTATCAACCTCCAACACAGACAGAAATTCAAGAAAGAGACCATCTGGCTGCCGAACTGGGACTCAGTCCGGTAATCAGCTTGTTATTGGTTCGACGTGGATTAAAAACTGCCAAAGAGGTAAAGAAGTTTTTCAGACCTAGTCTGAACGACTTGGAAGATCCTTTTCTGATGCCCGATATGCAGAAGGCTGTCAGCCGGCTTAATCAGGCTTTAGGCGAAAAGGAGAAAATCCTCATCTACGGGGATTATGATGTTGACGGCACAACTGCCGTATCGCTCGTGTATAAGTATTTAAGAGCTTATACTTCGAATTTATTCTATTATATTCCCGATCGTTATGACGAAGGATCCGGAATATCCATTAAAGGAATTGATTATGCGTATAACCAAGGTGTTACCTTGATTATTTCGCTGGATTGTGGTATCAAAGCGATCGACAAGATTGAGTATGCCAAGGAAAAAGGGATTGATTTCATCATCTGTGATCATCACATGCCGGACGAAGTACTGCCGGATGCCGTAGCTGTGCTCGATGCCAAACGAAAAGATTCGATCTACCCCTATGAACATCTGTCGGGTTGTGGAGTCGGATTCAAGTTTATGCAGGCTTTTGCCATCAGCAATAAACGTCCCTTTTCGGAATTGGAAAAATTGCTGGAGTTTACAGCTGTCAGTATCGCTTCAGACATTGTGCCTATTACGGGTGAGAACAGAATCCTGGCTTACTACGGACTTCGGCAAATCAACAGTAATCCCAGTATAGGATTAAAAGGGATTATTGATGTGTGTGGATTGTCGGGGAAGGAAATTACGATCAGCGACATCGTATTTAAAATCGGCCCGCGTATCAATGCTTCCGGGCGTATGATGAAAGGCGAAGAAGCCGTCGAGCTGCTGTTGGCTAAAGATAGTACGGTTGCCCGCAAGATGAGTGAGAATATCAATCAATATAATGAAGAAAGGCGGGAGCTCGACAAAAAGATCACCGACGAGGCCAATGCCATCATCAATGAGTTTAACGATATCGACAACCAGAAGGCTGTCATCGTTTACAATCCGAAATGGCATAAGGGGATTATCGGGATTGTGGCTTCCCGGCTTACCGAAAAGTATTATCGTCCGGCTGTTGTCTTGACCAAATCATCGGATCTGATTACGGGTTCTGCCCGTTCTGTGACAGGCTTCGATATCTATAGGGCTATCGAAGGATGCCGGGACTTGCTGGAAAGCTTTGGTGGACATACGTATGCGGTCGGCTTCTCTTTAAAGGAAGAGAATCTGGAAGCCTTCAGGCAGCGGTTCTTCCAATTGGCAGCCGAACATATCATTCCGGAACAAATGATTCCTCAGTTGGATATTGACGCGATTCTGGATTTGAAAGAGATCACGCCCAAGTTCCTGAGTGACCTGAAGAAGATGAGTCCGTTTGGTCCTAACAACCAGAAACCGATCTTCTGTACATACGGTGTACAAGACTATGGAACCAGTAAGCTTGTCGGACGGGACCAGGAACATATCAAACTGGAGATTATTGACAGTAAAGCAGCCAGTGTGCCTATTCATGGAATTGCTTTCGGCATGAGCCAGTATAACGCACACATCAAACTGATGAAGCCTTTCAACATCTGCTATACCATCGAAGAGAGCATTTACAACGGGAATGCTTCCTTCCAGCTGATGATTAAGGATATTAAGACCGAAACAAACTAAAGAAAATTTCGTATGACATCGTTTCAAGAAGTACTGAAGAAGTACTGGGGATACGATTCCTTCAGACCGCTTCAGGAAGAGATTATTCAGTCCGTCTATGAGGGAAACGATACACTGGGATTGATGCCAACAGGTGGTGGCAAATCTATTACGTTCCAGGTGCCGGCTTTGCTCATGGACGGTATTTGTATTGTTGTAACTCCACTGATCGCCTTGATGAAAGATCAGGTGGACAACCTAAAACGTATCGGGATCAAGGCGACCTCCATTCATTCCGGGATGAGCCGGCAGGAGATTATCACCCAACTTGAAAACTGCATCTTTGGTGAATACAAATTCCTGTATGTTTCTCCCGAACGGTTGGGTACAGAAATCTTCCTGGCCAAACTCCAGGCAATGAAGGTTTGTCTGCTGGTGATCGACGAGAGTCACTGTATTTCCCAATGGGGATATGATTTCCGTCCTTCGTATCTGAAGATTGCAGAGATCCGGAAGCAGTTGCCCGATGTCCCGGTACTGGCTCTTACGGCTACTGCCACGCCGGAAGTAGTGGATGATATCCAAAACCGGTTACTCTTCCAGAAGAAGTGTGTCTTTTCCAAAAGTTTCGCACGGAAAAACCTGGCTTATATCGTTCGGCAGACGGAAGATAAACTGCAGATGCTGGTGCACATCCTCAGCCGTGTGCCGGGAATGGCTATTGTTTATGTCCGCAACCGAAAAAAGACCAAAGAGGTGGCCGAGTACTTGCGTAAAGAAGGTTTCACGGCTGATTTCTTCCATGCCGGACTGAATCATGACGAGAAAGAAAGGAGACAGAATTTATGGAAGAACAACGAAATTCGTGTCATTGTCGCTACGAATGCCTTTGGTATGGGAATCGACAAGCCGGATGTACGTGTCGTGGTGCATCTGGATATGCCGGGGTCGCTCGAAGAATATTATCAGGAAGCCGGACGGGCCGGACGTGACGAGCGTAAGGCTTATGCGGTTGCTCTCTGCTCGCCTACTGATACGGCCCAGCTGAAGAAGCGTATCAGTGATGAATTTCCTTCCAAGGAATTTATCTACCGGGTGTACGAGGCGCTGGGCAATTATTTCCAGATCGCTGTCGGATATGGGCTGGATACGGTACACGACTTCATGCTGACCGATTTCTGCTCGGCTTTCAAACTGCCCATCACACAGACGCACAGTGCCATCAAGTTGCTGGAGCTGGCAGGTTACCTGGAATATGTGGAAGAAGTGGATAACGCCTCCCGACTGATCTTTACCGCTACACGCGAAGAGTTGTACAGTTATCTGCGGCAGGACGAACTGACGGATGCTGTCATCAAAACGATTCTCCGGTCATACACGGGGTTGTTTGCCGATTATGTTTACATCAATGAGAGTCTGATTGCTACCCGTGCCGGTTGTACGCCCGACGAGGTGTATCATCTGCTGGTGGGACTTTCGAAATACCGCATTGTGAATTATGTCCCGCAGAAGAAGACACCGCTGATCATCTACCGGCAAGTCCGTGAAGAGCAGAAGTATCTGTCGATCCCCCGGTCGGCCTACGAAGAGAGGAAGGCGCGTAACGAGGCACGTATCAGTAAGGTGTTGGAATACATTCACAACACGCATATTTGTCGGACTCGTATCTTACTGGGGTATTTCGGAGAGAAACAGGACAAGGATTGCGGTACGTGTGATGTTTGTCTGCAACGGCATAGCAGCGGATTGACCAACGCTGAGTTCCACACGATTCAGGGGGCTTTGGAAGAGTTGCTCCGGCAAGGTCCGCTACCGGTTTATGCTCTTTTGCAGTCAGTGGATTTCCCCCAAGAGAAGGTGTTGCAGGTGGTGCGTTTCCTGGCAGACAACGACACGCATTTTCATTTGGAGGAAGGAGTTTGTCAATTGATAATTGACGATTGACAATGGACAATTCAATCCCCAAGTGTGTAGAGGCGCAGCGTGCTGCGCCTCCGGCAGGCGGTATTGCATATACGGCGGTTGGAGATAAAGAAATCTATTCTCTCCGTTTCCGCATAGGCTCTTGATACCGTCAGTTGGAGGCGCAGCACGCTGCGCCTCTACAGTTGTCAATCGTCAATTATCAATTGTCAATTCAAACGAAGTTTGTACGCCTTGTCTCCTACCCGCACGATGTAGATGCCGGGTTGCAGGCCGTGGTATTGCTTCAGGCCTACCTGCTCTTCGTTCTTCACGACCGCGCCGCTCATGCTGACGATGATGACTTGCTCACGCTGCGGGGTTTGAACATACAACGAGCCATCCTTTGTATAGACTTTCACGCCCTCGATAGATTCGATACCCGTCGGGTCTTCTTTTTCTTCTGCGCCTTCGGCTTTGATGTAGATATGGGTCCAGATGTTTTTAATCGGGTATTCGTCCGGTTGCGTGCCTTCCTTCAATTCGTCCCAAGTACCGTAGTAGCTGCGCTTGTAATAGACCTTGAAGTTATCGAAGGTATAGTTCGCTGTGTCTTTCTTGACATAGACGGAGATGCTGTTGCCTTCGCGCACCACGTTGTTGCTGAGGGTAACTTCCACCCCGTCACACACGTCTTCTACATAGATGTTGTAGTAGCTGATGGGATCGGGACGGTAATCCGGGTCGCGGTGACCACACTTGGTGCAATAGCCGTTCACATAGTGGTGGCCGGTGGCAGGGATGACCACATCTGAGAGTTCTTCTGTCGCATTTTCATCGCTAAAATACGTATCGCAGTTTTTACAGTACCAATACTCGATATTTCCATCCTCGGTACAGGTGGCGTCTTTCTTTGGAGTATGTACCATACTATGTGTCACTGTCACAGAGCAATAGATGCTGACCCCACTTCCGTCCTGAGCGGTGACGGTGATGGTGGCAGTGCCTTCCTTCACGGCAGTAACTTTGCCGTTTTCTACGGTGGCCACCGCCTCATTATTACTGCTCCAAGTCACAGTTTTGTTGGTGGCATTGTCGGGCTCTATGGTGGCAGTGAGAGTTTCGCTATCGCCGATGGAAAGGGAAAGTTCGGTCTTATCCAATGTTATGTTGGAGACAGGATAGAATATCTCAAACTGGGCGGTGTAGATGGCATTGTCTGTGACCGTGATCTCGCGAGTGGCCGATGTCTCCCCATCTTCCTCCCATTTCACGAATTGATAGCCGCTTTTAGCCGTAGCACTGAGAGGCACAGTCGTACCGTATTCAAATGTGCCACCACCACTGACCTCTCCCATGTCCTCACAACCGTTGGCTACTTGGACGGTTATCTTGTACGTGTTAATCGTCCACTGGGCGTAGAGGATGACGGTGCTGCCGTTGTCGGCGGGCATCTGGCTCCCGTCCACTCCGTCCGCGTAGGAAGTGCCGTTGCCGTCGGCCTGGGTGTTCCACCCAGCGAAGGTGTAGCCGGTGCGGGTGAAGGTGTTGGCCGTTAGGTTCTGCTCCACATCATAGGTGAACGTCTGAGCGTCCATGGAGCCGGTACCGCCATTGGCTTCAAAGGTCACCGTGTAGGTATTGGCTGTCCACTTAGCCCAATATTGCTTGTTTCCAACAGCATAAGACGGAATTTCTGTCACCGGATCGCCAGATAAATCCTCTTTCTCATACCATCCGGCGAAGGTATAGCCCGTCTTGGTTATCTCGGTAGGTAACTTTGTTCCCGTACCGAAAGTATAAGAAGCAATATCTTTACCTTCAGCAATCATGCCACCGTAGGTCTTCAGGGTAACAGAGTATTTTGTCTCAGTTGAAGCCAGTACAACATTGCCTTGATCATCCAGCCCCACGCCATAGCCGCTGTCGTCCGACGTGAAGTATTCCGCAGGGTTCCCCCACAGGAAATTCCAATTTTCAACCACCTTAACATTCCAACGAAGAGTAACGCCCAACTTCGCGCCCTCGGTCAAACCATCCTCACCGATAGCTAAAAAACCTTCCAGATAGACATTGTTCGCGCTACTGTCAGTTTTTGTATTGCCCGTGATGTTGGGTGCACCGGAGATCGTGAACACACTACCCACATACACGCCGCCACCATTCCTTGCGGTATTCCCGGCAATGTTACCCCCAGACATCTTGAATGAACCTCCGAATACACCTTCCACATACACACCGCCGCCAAAGTTCGTTGTGGTATTCCCGACAATACTACCCCCAGACATCTCAAACATACCACCTGCACTCATATACACGCCGCCACCACCGGACGTTGCGGTATTCCCAACAATGTTTCCACCGGACATCTTGAATGAACCTCTCACATACACGCCGCCACCGTACGTTGCGGTATTCCCGACAATGTTTCCCCCGGACATTTCGAATGAATCTTCCACATACACGCCACCAGATGAACGACCAGCCCCTCCTGTGATGACCCCACCGATAAGCTCCTTATCTCCGTTTTCATCCAACTTCCACAGACCATCATCACCTACGGTGAACTTGTGAGGCGTTGTTGGATTACAATCGCAAAGATGGAGGGTAGCACCGCTTCCCACACGAAGGATTTGCCCGTTCAGATTCAGTACATGACCGTTGAGGCAAAGAGTGACTTCGCCTTCAATGGTGATCTCTGACTGTCCCGTAATATTGCAGGTCAGATCGTCCGACAGGTAATATTTACCAGCGGACAAAGTATTGCCGGTGATCTGTGTCAGTTGTGTCCAATCCTCATGGTCTGTATGATTATCACCTTGTGCCCCCGCTGTGACGGGCAGCAGCAACAGTAGGATTAATAAAGTAAAGATTTTCTTCATATATTCTTATTGTTTTGTTGTTTGTATATTCGTTTACATCAATTCGTCGATGAGAGACGGGAATTATCCCCTCACTTCTTCAATTGAAAATTGATAATTGATAATGGAGAATTAACCCCTCACCCCTTCGGGGAGCTCCCCTACGACAGGGGAGCTTTTTTGTTATCCTCCCACCACGGGAAGCCTTACGACAGGGGAGCTTTTTTATTACCTATCAAAAAACTTCCCCTGTTGTAGGGGAAGTGCCCGAAGGGCGATGGGGTTAATTACCCATTCTCAATTCTCAACAGTTTCGCCTTCTTCCGGCTTGTTGGACTTCTTTTGTGCCTGACTCTGGGTGTAGCTTGTCTTGTGATTGGCGATCACGCGGTTCATCTCGTTGATGACCGAAACGACAAATTCCAGATCTTCGGGCGTAGCAGCCATGAGGGCAGCCGCCGAGATGAGGGTACACATGTTCTGATACACCGTGTCGGTCTTGCTCCGTGCATCCTTCAGGTTATCGCCCTCGGTCAGGGCGCGTTCGCTTGTCCGTTTGTTTTTAGCCGCGTCGAAGTTGTTGTTGGCTTCTTCCAGCTCGTCTACCGTAGCATCCAACCCCAGCGTCGTGACCGCCGCCGTGTTTTCTTCCTTTCGTAAATCCAGGATCAAACCCTTAATCAGAGAAGTTTCGGCATCGTCGGCCGCCCCTTGTGCCCCTTTGTAAGGACGGAGCACCACGTCGAGCTGCTGGGCAGCCGCCTTGACCGCAGCCTTCGCAGCCTTCAGGCCATTCGATACCATGTAGAACATGACGGACAACAGGCGGTCGCGCTCGGCTTCCTCCTCGTCCATCTTGATGGTATTAGTATTGGCGGAACTCTTTCTGTTGAGGTCTTGTTCGACCTCCACATCTTCCCCATACTCATCCACAATGTCCTGCGTCAAGTTGAGCTTCTTCAGGTAGTCCTCCAAATAGCCGGCAAACACCTGGTGCATGTGGTCGTGGAAACTCACGTGCAGGGCGTTGCTGTAGCGATAGCATGAACTACCTTCGATAGCAGGAAATACATTCATAGTCATTCCTTTTTTGTGTTAAACAATTCCGTTTTAGTCGTAGATCACATGTGATTTTGAGTGCGAAATCTTTCGCAGTGGTCGCTCACATGTGATCAAGGACCGAAAAAATATTTTCAGAGCAAGATCACATGTGATCTGCCACCGAAAATCCATTTGCAGAAGAAAATCACTAGTGATCCAGGACCGAAAATCTGAAAACAGACGAAATCACCAGTGATCTGGGACCAAAAATTCATTGACAAGGCCAGATCACACCTGATCTGATACCAAAAATCTATTCTCAAAGGGAAATCACATGTGATCCGGTACTGAAAATCTGCCAACGGTGGTAGATCACATGTACACTCCGATTCGTGATTTTTACCTTGTTTCACCTCAGAACAGAAAGAGTTCCGCCAAGACGACAGTTCTCTTTTCCTATTGAGAAGTATGGCAAATTAAATAAAAATAATTGAAAGTGCAGGTATAGGAAGAGTTGATTTTGGTATTGGATTTGGTGTTCGTATCTGTTCTTTTGGCTTGATGCAAAAGAACCAAAAGATCAAGTTCGTATTCGTACTTTTGGCTTGACCCAAAAGTACCAAAAGGTCAAGGCTGCGTCTGCTGAGCTACTCCGTCACTGCGTTTCGCTGTGCGCGCCGCAAACTCGCTGCGCTCAGACAGCGACGCTCCGGCCGCTTCACTCCGTTCCTCCGCTTAACGCTCACCAGAACGAGGCCGGTCCTTCAATTGACAATTGAGAATTGACGATTGACAATTTTCTTTTTCTCCCTCATTTATCCATGGCACGGATTTCGCGACTGTAGAGGCGTAGCGCTGCTGCGCCTCAAAACGACGTTCTGCACAACCAAATAGCAATCAATAAAAAACGAATGGGTTTATTGTGTTATTTATTGTTTTATCCTGCCGCGTTGGCTGGAGGCGCAGCACGCTGCGCCTCTACTCGCATTTTCCAAACTCAACGGGGAATTAAATACCCCATGTAATCCGGCCTTATAAATTTTCAATTCTCAATTCTCCATTTTCAATTGTCCATTGCTTTGGCCTCCGTAGTGTGAGCCTTGAACTTTTGGTTCTTTTCTTTCAAGAGAAAAGAACGAGAAAATACATCATAAAAACAGAAAGCACGGAAACCTCGCTTCACACAGTCATCAAACCATGTTGCTGCGAATTCCGTGCTTGGTCTATCAATAGGATAATAAGAAATCTATTTATTTCAAGGCATAAATACGGCGAATGATATCAACAATTTTCAATCCTTCCAGCGCCGTTGTCGTATTCTGAGCACCGGTGTGCTGCAGGACTTCCACGACGTTACGGATCACGAAATTATGATTCTGCGCCGAACCTTTATACGGTCCGTAGTCATTACCCGGATTTGTCGGAGCCAATTCAGGCATCTCGTAGTCTTTAATATGGCAATACTCTACCTCGTTCATATACTGACCGCCGATCTTGACGCTACCGTTTTCTGCCACAATCAGCATACTGCTTTCCATGTTCTTATTCCAAACCGCAGTCGAATAGTTCAAACAGCCCATACCGCCATTCACAAATTCAAATGTTACCAGTCCAGAATCTTCGAAATCCGTTAACTGTTGATGGTTGAAATCAGCAAAGCGCGCCTGAATATGCTGTATATCGCCAAAAAGCCAATACATAATATCAATAAAGTGAGAGAACTGGGTGAACAACGTACCACCATCCAGACAAGCATCACCATGCCAGCCTCCAGGTTTATAATAACGTTCATCCCGATTCCAGAAGCAATTGAGTTGCACGAGATAGATTTTCCCCAGCCGGCCCGAATCAATCATTTGCTTGATCCAGACAGATGGCGGAGAATACCGGTTCTGCATCACACAAAAGACTTCTTTCTGGTATTTCAGCGAAGTCTGCAAAACCCGTTCGGCATCTTGCACTTGTAAAGCCATTGGTTTCTCAATCACCACATGATGCCCCGACTCGATTGCCTGTATCGCCAGCTCGGCATGAAGACCATTCGGAACACATATATTGATCACATCGATATCCAAACCGGATTGCAACAAAGATGTCATCTCCGAGAAGAAAGCTACCGGATAAGCTTCAATACCCAGTTCTTCTTTCGGGCGTATATCACATAATGCGACCAACTCTGCTCCCGGATCGCGAACAACCATTTCTGCATGTCGCTTTCCGATATGTCCGCATCCGACTACGGCAAAACGAATTTTCTTCTTATTACTTTCCATAATTACGAACGGTTTCAATGATATAATCCACTTCCTCATCTGTCATTTCCGTATGAATAGGCAATGACAAGACCGACTGGACCAGTTTTTCAGAAACACTCAAAACCGAGCCTATACGGGAAAAGCCGTAGAAAGCCGCCTGTTTATGTAATGGAAGCGGATAATAAACCATCGACGGAATTCCTTTTTCCTTGAGATATTGTTGCAAATCATCCCGTTTTCCATCTGCAACCTGTAAGGTATATTGATGATAGACATGCGTCGAATAAGGAGCTTTGCAAGGAATCTGCCAGCGGGAATCCTGATCAAAAGCCTCGTCATAACGCTTGGCTACCTGCTGACGGGCAACGGTAAACTCTTCCAAATGCGGAAGCTTTACGTCTAAGACAGCCGCCTGCAAAGTATCCAGACGAGAGTTACAACCGATAATCTTATGATGGTATTTCTGCAACTGACCATGGTTGGCAATCATCCGGATCCGTTCAGCCAGACGATCATCGGATGTCATGACGGCTCCTCCGTCTCCATAACAAGCCAAAGGCTTGGAAGGGAAGAAAGAAGTCGTACCGATATGAGCTATCGTACCGGCTTTCCGACGCGTACCATCCGAGAACAACACTTCGGCTCCTAATGACTGGGCATTATCTTCCACCACATACAAATGGTTCTGTTCGGCTATCTGACGGATCTTCTCCATATCACAACATTGCCCGAACAAATGCACCACCACAATAGCCCGTGTCTTGGGAGAAATGGCCGATTCAATCATCCAAGGATTGATATTGAATGTCTTTTCATCAACATCCACCCACACCGGAATCAGTCCCAGCAATGAGACCACTTCGGCAGCTGCTACATACGTAAAGGCCGGAACAATCACCTCATCTCCCGGCTTTAGATCAAGAGCCATCAAAGCGATCTGCAAGGCGTCCGTTCCGTTTCCACAAGGAATAACATACGGTACATCCAAACACGACGACAGATGCGAAGCGAAACGCTGCACCTGGGGTCCGTTAATAAATGCACAAGTATCCATTACTTCCTGCATAGCCAGATCCAACTCCGGACGCAGCCGAAGATACTGTCTATGCAGGTCAACCATCTGGATTTTATCCATATTCCTTCTTATTTCACCTCGCTACCCGGTTTCACTTCCTTCTCCGGTGTAATCACCGCCAGCTTACCGTCAAAGTTTTCTGCCGAAAGAATCATTCCTTCAGAAACAATTCCCTTCAGTTTGCGCGGAGCCAAATTAGCGATGAAGCAAACCTGCTTACCGACCAGTTCTTCCGGTTTATAATGCTGTGCAATACCCGAAACTATGGTTCGTTTTTCTAATCCGTCGTCAATACGGAACTGCAACAACTTATCGGCTTTCGGTACTTTGGTACATTCCAGAACCGTTCCTACACGGATATCCAACTTCAGGAAATCATCAAAAGCGATATTTTCCCGAATCGGTTTTGCCTTATAATTAGCTTCTTCGTTCGCTTTCTTGGTTGCCAACAGTTTGTCAATCTGAGCCTGGATGACATCATCTTCAATCTTTTCAAACAACAATTCTGTTTTTCCGAGTTCATGACCCACTTCCAGCAAATCGGTTGAACCCAAACGATTCCAGCCTAACGGTTCTACATTCAGCATCTTGTTCAATTTTTCCATGCTGAAAGGCAAGAACGGCTCGAATACAATAGCCAGATTGGCTGTAATCTGCAAAGCTATATTCATGATGGTAGCCACACGAGCCATATCTGTCTTGGCCAACTTCCAAGGTTCTGTATCAGCCAGGTATTTATTACCGATACGAGCCAGGTTCATGGCTTCCTTCTGCGCATCACGGAAATGATAAGTATCCAACAGACGTTCTACGTTTTCCTTTACATCTGCAAAATCCTTCAGTGTCTGACGATCATAATCCGTCAGTTCACCGGCTGCCGGAACCTTATTATCAAAATACTTACCCGTCAATACCAAAGCACGGTTCACTAAGTTACCCAAGATAGCAACCAACTCATTGTTATTGCGTGCCTGGAAGTCTTTCCAGGTAAAATCATTATCTTTTGTTTCAGGAGCATTGGCTGTCAGCACATAACGCAACACATCCTGCTTACCCGGCATATCCACCAAATACTCATTCAACCAGACAGCCCAGTTACGAGAAGTAGATATTTTATCACCTTCCAGATTCAGGAACTCGTTGGCAGGAACATTTTCAGGTAAGTTATAAGAACCTTCGGCTTTCAACATAGAAGGGAATACAATACAGTGGAACACGATATTATCCTTCCCGATAAAATGTACCATCTTCGTTTCCGGATCTTTCCACCATTTTTCCCAACTGTCTGGCAACAATTCCTTTGTATTGGAAATATAACCGATCGGAGCATCAAACCATACATACAGCACTTTGCCTTCTGCTCCTTCTACCGGCACCGGAATACCCCAATCCAAATCACGGCTTACGGCACGCGGTTGCAATCCCATATCCAACCAGCTCTTGCACTGTCCATAGACATTCGGTTTCCATTCCTTGTGGCCTTCCAGAATCCACTGACGAAGGAATGGCTCCCATTTATCAAGAGGCAAATACCAGTGTTTCGTTTCCCGCATAACCGGCTGACTGCCACTGATAGCGGACTTCGGATTGATCAAATCAGTCGGACTTAATGACGTACCACAGGCTTCGCACTGGTCGCCATAAGCCTTTTCATTGCCACAATGCGGACAAGTACCTGTAATATAACGGTCTGCCAGGAACTGTTTGGCTTCTTCGTCATAATACTGTTCGCTTGTCTTTTCGATAAATTCGCCTTTATCATACAACGTACGGAAGAAATCTGAAGCCATTTGGCGATGCGTAGCCGAAGTTGTACGAGAATAAATATCAAACGAAATACCAAAATCCTCAAATGATTTCTTGATGATATTATGATAACGGTCCACTACATCCTGCGGCGTAATGCCTTCCTTTTTCGCACGAATGGTAATAGGCACACCGTGCTCGTCCGAGCCACCAATCATAATTACCTCTTCACCCTTCAAACGCAAATAACGGGCATAAATATCGGCAGGTACATAAACGCCGGCCAAATGACCGATATGAACCGGTCCATTTGCATACGGCAATGCCGTAGTTATCAATGTTCTTTTAAATTTCTTTTCCATACTGTGATGTTCTCTTTTTGAACTACAAAGGTAAGGAATTATTTGGTATTGAAGATAGCTTCATTAAAAATTGAAGTTACTCTTAGTAACATCCAAATGATTTTCAACAACACAAATTTAAATTTATCTAAACATTTTATATTCTCTCATTGTTATCATTCATATAGTAATCAAACGAAGTCCTTGACAGAAGGCAAATATCATGAAAATTCAGTTTGAGATCAAAGAGACGTTAGCCGGTATATTAGACCAGCTACTGCATTCCGACTTTTGGATCACCGAAGTGGAAGAAATTGATGACAAGAGAAAACGTATCAAGATCAGAGATTTTGCATATCCGCAAGAAGCGACAGCCGAGGTTTCTGAGAATGAGATTCTGCTAAAGACGGCATGGTCAAAATATACCTACCGTTTGTATGAAGTAAACCATGTATGCTGGTGTGAATACACAGGGGCTTATCGAGGATTATTGGAACAAAAACTTCTCCCTATCATAACGCCGAAAGAGAATCTGCTCGATCAGCCTGTTCACAGCTCATTGCTGAGCGACATGCACAAGCCTTTGCGCGAATATGCCATGGACAATCTGAAGCTGAAGAAGTTCCGCCAACAGACCTTCGGCGACATTGGCTTCTCGACCAACGATCATCCGAAACGGGTGTACGATGCGTTTATCAAGGAAGACTATATTCCTGAGTAGATGTTTCACTCCTTTTCAGGCAAACACTATGGACTCACAACCATCGCAACCGAATCAAGAAGATGTATCCGTGGTCCCGCTCCCCGTATCCTATCAAATGGATCAAGTAATAACTAAAATTCCTCCAACCGCTTCGCCCCACCTTTGGTTTGTGAAGTTGTTGGAGGAATTTTTATGGAGTATCTGCTTCAAGTCCCATTAAGGTTCAAGCAGACGTAAAGCTTTTGTTGCATAATCGTAGGTAATTACGTAGATAGTACCTGGAGATAAGAGTTTGTCATAAGTTATTTCTTCACTTTCAAAGCGTTCTCCATCCTTATTGGTTGCAATTAACTGATAAGAAAGTTTTACATCACTAGAATAGGAGAAATAAACTATTTCCTCATCTTTCAATTCAACAGTTTTCTCCTCCCCTGCTTTCCCAACTCTCACAGTAAATGTATAGTCTTCAAACCAGCCACTGTCGCTACTAAATCCTTCCGGTAAAACTAACTGCACACCTATATTAATCATCGGAACTTCTACAGAAAGATAGTTTACTTTACCTGCCTCAATATCAAATATTGTATCCTTATAGAAAACGGGTATTTCATCCAACAAAGTTGTATCATTGTATATTTTCAAAGCATAACGACCTGTTCCTAATTCAATTTTATCTGGAATACTATCCCCCGGATTATACTTCAAAGTCACCTCAGGAGTCATATCTTGACTGGATATTTCTACATACAAATCATTATCCCCAGCACGGGTGGAAATGGATTCTGTATTTGCCACCTCAACAGTCATGTTCTCCAACGAAAGGAAACCTGTATCACCTACCGATGGCAAATCTTCTTGTTGACAGGCAAATAATCCAACCAAACCTAAACAGATTGTATATAACCAAATTTGTTTCATATCCGTATGTTTATATTTTATCTTTAGTGTCATTACGTACTAAATCTTAGATTTTCAATCTACTATTTATCATAGACGAGAGAAATATCGTCTATGTAAAGTTCACTACCTCGAAATTTAGGATTGGCTGTATCAGAACTTGTAAGTCCCCCTTCTTCTCTAGATTCAACTGATGTATTAAATCCAGATTTAAATACTAATGATATTTTATTAGGAGATAAATGTTTATATTCATCTTTGTAATTTATATTCATAGTATATTCAATATAATTTGATATTGTATTTGTTTCCTGTAAAGAACCCTCACCTAATACTATGTCATTATTTAACAACTGTATAAATATATCTGACTTATCATTGTCATATGGAGTATATTTGTAGAAGAACTTAACACCTGTGGGATGAGAGTTATATTCAATACCTTTTGTGTTATAAGTTCCTAAAAATAATTCGCTTGGGGTTACATTTTTAGGAGATGAATTAGTTCCTCCATATCCATAACCAATAGTGATTATCCATACCGCTACATTATCATTAGATCCATTTCGTACATCATTAATAGGTCTAGTACCTGAACGTGTATTATAACTGTATGCCGTCCATGTACATTTGGGTGTTGTTAATTCATTTAAAGTAGCCCAACCTGTCCATTCAAATTGACTACCATAGCCATTCCATTTATCCCCGTCTTTTCCTTTTACGATAGAATAATCTGTTAAACTCCCGTTTTGTAGTTCAATAATAGGATATGTTTTTACTTCTATTACCTTGCTAGCAATCTTTCCTCGATATAGTCCTCGTACATAATACGTCGTACCTGGTGTCAAATCAGCTTTACGCAGATCTTCACCCAAATCAGTCCAGTCAGATTCACCATTAGTACTGAATTGATATTTCATATTTGCACTTAACTTGGAAAAATCACCTTCGGTTACCTGATCTTCCATCAAAGCATTCATGGTAAATTCTTTTGTCCAGATATTACCAGGATATACACTTACTGTAAACTCCGGCTTATTACAAACCAAAGTATATTTTAAATTCGGAGTTTCTTGTCCCTCAATTACTTCACTACTCCACCGATCATTGGCTTTCGCATCTATTTCAATAGTATTAGTTGTTACCTCTCCTGCATTCGTTTGTAACTTGTCAAGTAAAGAATACAAATCAATCTTATTTTCGTCAGAAAGAGAAATACCCAATGTTGTATTAATTATATCCTTATCAGCCGGATTAGAATATAAATATCCTGTATCACGATTCAAAGCTTCAAATTGAGGATCTTCAAAATGAAACTTTAGTCTCATATCCTGCAAAGCAGATGCAGTACTCAGTTTGATAGAAGCTTCTGGAGTTTCTGTTTCAACGAAAGTTAATGTATTATCAATAAAACCCTCCGCCTCAACCTTTGGTTTCGGCAACCACTCCATTGGAATTGTTGCTGTAATAGTAACTGGAGTTGCTTCCACTTTCTCAATATCCAGATTGACTCCAGCTGTTGTCGTTGATAACGATAATGTTATCTTACAATGTTGTCCTGCAGCAAAAATTGAGGGATCAGTCAGTTTAGTATCTTCCAATACTTTGGTTACTTCTTTTCCATTTCCTTTTAATGTTCCAACAAAGGTAAACGTAGGTATTGATCCCGCTTGATAATAAGCACTTTCAGTTGTTCCATTTTCCAAATCAACCGTAAGATTCCCTATTCCAACTTTTACTCCATAATCCGTGAAAACTTCTTTAAACATAGCCTCACTTGTATAAACAACAGAAGCCAAAGCATTGGCTACCCGACATTTTAATTCAACTGAAGCGACTTGATCTTCTTCTAGTTCCACACCTGTCGTATCACCTTTATAATAAGGATTATCTTTAGCTAAAGGCAGATTATCACCATGAGTTGCTGATATGGTATATATCCCTGTCGAAGCAGGAATCAGATTGGATGTATAAGCTCCATTATAAATAGAAGTACCAGAAACTTCGTTTGTAATCTTCAACTGAAAATTACTAACAAGAGGACCTTCAAGATCTTTAGGAAGCGTCTTAGTTGTAATATCGGCAGCCACATCCTGCAATGAAATCTGGAAACCTCCCGTTTGCATATTATTCAATTGTTCTTCCTGACAGCCAACGAACAATAAACTTAGTAAACCAATATACAGGGAATGAATGTATTTCATAAGATTCATCTTTATATTGCAATTCTTATTAATCATAAATCAACTCAAAATTGTCTATTAACAATTTACTACCCACGCCGCCAGTAAAATAATCTCCATACTTGCTGGCAGAAGCTACGATCAATATATATTTGGGTGTCCGGTTTGTATATCGGTAATCCAAGACCAAATCTTTCTGTTTATATTGTGCGTCCGAACTTCCACTGATATATTCAGCATAAGCTATAACATGTGAATCATTTTTATTGAACAACTGACGTTCAGATGGACGAGTTCGTATTTCTAACGGTGCATCCCAATCTGTCAAGGCTATATAAATATGGCAGGAATCCGGACGTCCTTTTAAATTCTCCAACGAATCATCACCCACTTTATCGATAGTGGCAGAAGTATATTTATAATTAATTCGCAGCTTAGAAGGGAATGAATTAAACTCACGACCAAAACTCAATACGCCATTTGTACCATCGGTGCGAACATACGATCCAGTAAATATATTTCCGGCAGCCAATTTCAACACAACCCATTTGGTCTCCAGTGAAGCCGCTTTCCCAGAACCATTACAAGTTTCTGTTGTTGGTGTACTGTTACTGTCTGCTATCGTTGTTGCGCCTTTATTCCCTGTATCCCAAAACGAAGTTGTTGACCAAGGTTGCCAAAGAGTTCCATTTGTAGCAGCTTCTGAGGACCAATTATCAAAACTCCCATTCTCCAAAGGTACAGCAGCAGCTGTTGTAAAAGATTGTTCATTACCCGTAGTGCCATCAACGTTAACCCGATAAACATAGGTTGTTGAAGCTGTTAATCCGGTCAACGTTGCAGTAAATGAAGTTCCTGAGACAGAAACATCAGAATCCGGAACAGTATTCCAACTAGCATCACTCTGCTTTTTATATTCAACTACCGGCGTTTTACCACTTTGAATAGAACCTTTAACGGTGGCTTTTGTTACCATTGCAAATGTTTCAGAAGATCCAGTATTACCTCCACCATCCGACTTATAGACAAATACTCTCCATTCTTGCCAAGTATCTTCTCCATGACGAGCTGCATAAAAAGTTTGTGAAGTAGAAAAATCATGAACAGTTGTTGGATCTGGTTTTACTTGACCGTATTCACCACCTAAATTCAATTTATTTATCTGGATATTCGACAAGTTTTGATCTTCTCCAACATAAATAATTACATTTCGCGAATTTGCATCCAACACATAATCCGTCATACCCACTACATCAACAGTACGTTCAACAATCTGATTGACAGTAATCTTCCAGAGATAATCTTGATATGTCGACAATGTTAATGTAACAGGTTTACTAAAGTTGACCCGCGTATTGGCAGATAGAGGTAAACTATCCAACGATGCAAAATCTGTAGTCGGAAATTTCTCAAAATTCACGCAGGCAGCTGAATCGATACCAATTGTTGCAGTTCGTGGGTCTAACATCAATTTGGTTATCTTCAAACGGGTAATGTCGACCGAATCATTGACATAAAGCGTTACCGTCCGTTGAGCTTTATCGATAATTGCATTCTTGTCCTGGCTATCAGTTCCTGCCCGTTGGCCTTCCACCTCAATAGATGAAATACTGGCTTCAAGAATTGGATACGGAATATCATTTTCTATCGCACAAGAGAATAACAAGCTAACTGAAAGTAACGTATATAATAAATTTTTCATTGCCATTTTCTGATACCTAAAATTATTCATCAAACGATATTATAAATAGAATGTCATTCCGATATTTATAGAAAACAAATTGATTTTGAAGTTTCCCGATGAAACGCGGTGAGTTCCTTCTTCAATCCGGTTTGTTTCCTGATCAATCCACTTAAAGTTAAATCCCATCACACCAACAGAAACTTCCACTGCCGACCAGTCTGTAATAAAAGCAGCCAGCCCGGGAGCAAAACCAATCTGCAAGTTTTGCACGGTTTGGAATGAACCGTCATACGTTGTTCCTGATCCGGTTGAGTTTTTACCCCGGCCATATCCGTAAGTCAGACGCGCCTCATTGAACAAACCGAATATTTTACTCCTACCTATCGGCATATAAGTTCGCAAAAAAGCAGAAGCTTCATATTTATGCTCCAGATAATAAATATCTTTCAAGCTAATATTAAAATCTTCTCCAAGATTCAAATCAAAATTTCCCAGATCCAGATAATCCCGATTATATGCAAAACGAAAGCCGGCAGCTATATTATCACGGAAGAAATAACCAACATACGGACTTACATTGAAATCATAACCCTTTCCTTCCACATCTTTAATGACGAGGAAATTCAAATTGCTTTCATCATGTTCGGAATAGGAAACCGTTCCTCCTGCCATCCATGTTCCTTTCGGAATAAATACCTGGGATTGTACATCCCGATCAATTCGTTTGATGGCACGCTTTCCACGTTGTGCCATCACGCTACCGATCATCGCGATCCATAGCCCCATTATTATAATTAGCTTTCTATACATATAATCTGTCTTCTAAATGTCACCTCCTTGTAATAGTTAGTCTTTTAAAAACGACTTACCTCTATTTTCATTTCCACAATTTGAGTTTGCAAAGGTACTCAATTTCTTTCGAACACAATTGGATAAAAGGATTATAGAGCAGGGCTTTCGCTCTGCTCTATAAAATAACTTATTCCTTCAGGGCAAGTTTACCATCATAGATGAAAGCAAAACTCTTGTATTACTACTTATCAATATAATTCTCATCAATTATGGGCTCCCCGAACTCAAGAGAAAATTCATCCACTAGCAAAGTACTACCAACTCCTCCAACAAAATAGTCTCCATATTTGCTCGAGCTACAAACAATCAGTATGTAAGTAGGTTTGCGATTTAAATCTCGATATTTCAAGTCAATCGAAAAAGCCTTATATTCAGCCATACTTTCCGGTGACATTTCCTCTTTAGATAATTCACCATAAGCGATGATGGAATTATCTGTAAAATCTACAAATTTACTTTCTTTTGTATTGACTTCGAATGCAGTAGTCCAATCAGTCAGAGCGATATAGATGGAACAACTATCACGGTCTCCACTTTTTACTTGAGGAACTTTAGAACTTGTATATGTTGTCACATTTACAGGATTATATTTGTAATATCCCGTTAAACGAGTGGGACGCCCTGCGGAATAAGGCTGACCAAAACTAAGTTTAGCTCCGCTATCTTCCGGTTTCAATCCCCCGACTACTGATTCTAAGAAATCTCCAGAATAGAGACTACCTGCAGCGAATACCTTGAATATATAAGCATTTACTTCTGTAGAGGTTAGTCTTGCGGCAGAACCTTCAACTACATCCTTAGTTTCTTGTTTTGTCGGATTGATTTCGTTTATAGTATTTGCGCCTTCATTTCCACTATCCCAAAACTTCTTGTCTGGATAATTTGCAGACGAACAAGCATAAACGTTATTTTTTCCCCCAGTTGTATACCAATCGTCAAAACTTAAATTAAAGTAATCGGGGATAGTATTATCTTCTGTTGTAAAGTCTACAACATCACTTACAATACCTTTCTCGGTTCCATCATCATAGAATAGCCTGTACTGATAAGCAGTTGCAGGCATCAGACTTGAAAGTTTAATAGAATACTTTTTATTCTTTTCGATAACCGTCTTTTCTGTTTCTACTTTTATCCATTCAGAGGCCTCAGCTGTTTTATATTCAAAAAATAGTTTAGACGAATCAAATATTCCGGCAAATGAAGGAATCTCAGCATTCAAGTAAGCAAAAGAGCTCCACGCATTTGCTTCAGAAGCAACAATCGTTGACGTAGCTGTTAAAGGTACACCAATCGTGTAAATATACGTTTTTGTTGTACCATCCAATGTTATATCAATGTTGGTGGAACCTGTCGAAGACTCACCCAATTTATAACGCAAAATAACATTTTCGCGAGCTTTTACATCTTCTACCGTATCTTTTTTACTAAAGATCTTATCTTTTTGGTTCGTTACAGCTAAATCTGCAAACAACCCAGTAACCGGGAAATAGGCTTTTCCTTTTTCGGTTGTTTCATTCATTGTAAAAGTCACCTTGTTACTGGCTGTTACCGTATCAGTTACAACAACGGTTGCGCTTTTGAATGCTTTTTTAAATTCACTATCAAACTCTACAGTAACCAACACATTTGCCAAAGTACAAGTCACTGTTTTAGAAACAGATTCACCTTTCACAATCGTCACACTGTCTAATCCGGCATAATAAGGTTTATCCCAAGCTGCAGTAGTTCCGTCAAAACCGGCTGATGAAGCAGATATTTTATATTTACCCGGAGTCAAGGCAATTGCATCCGTCCAAGTTGTATAGTCATCTGTTTCTTTTATAGTTTCACCTGCCTCGTTAATAATCTTAACAGCAATCTGTTTCGGATTATAGATTTCTTCCGCCTTGGTTATTGTCGTCTTATCGGCCCCGACTTCCAGTCTTAAATAGCCTACTCCCGAATCTTGCAAAACATCCTCTTCATTCTGGCAAGCAGTAAATAAAGAGAAAGCAGTAATAGCAATTATAAACTGTATTTTCTTCATGATTTCTTTAAATATTAATAGTCAACACTGCAGTCTTCTCATTTCCTTCTTGATCAATAATTTTCAACGTAAAATCATGTTTTCCAGAGAAAGAGGCAAGCATCTGAAACAATTCTGATGACATAGAGAAATCATATGTTGTATCATTTTCTTTGGGTAAGGCAAACAAATTTCCCAAATCTTTTGCACCATCACTGCACAAATCCATACCATCACCTTCAACCAATCCCATTCCGCGTACTAGATTTTCAAAAACTTCATTACTAGATGTTATTTTCACAAAAATAGACTTGATTCCTTTCGGCACATTCATCGAAATTTTTAAATCAACTGGATACTCTGAACCAACAACAGTCACACCATTAGTTAAATAACCTGTTCCATTATCAGAAATTACAATATCAGAATCTTCCCCTGGTTGTGGATCTGGAGTTTCTTCTCCATCGCCATCACCTTCTTCTCCGCCTTCTCCCGGAGTATTAGTTCCTTGTTCTACATCAATAAGGATATCTTCATTAGTTTCAGAATCAAAGCCAGACACATTAATCTCAATACCTTCTTTTTCAACACCTGGTGTTGAACCTTCTACCTGAACTGGATTCGCTTCAATCTTCAATTCATCACCACCCACAAAAGCTGGGTTATCATCGTCCTCATAGCCCGGCAAATTTGTTTTTTTCGCTGTACCATAAATAGTAACTTCTTCTTTTGTTGCTTTATTAACAGCTTTTCCCTCAATATAAATAGTTTCTACCGTATCACCCAATTTCCAATAAACAGAAGCAGGTTCATTACCATCTTCTTGAGTATAAATTCTCACATGTCCCTTTTTATCAGTAACAGTAATCGTCCACGACTCATACGTCTCCAAAAAGGCAGCAGTATAACTCATGGTTATTTTTACATTCTGTATCTTGCATTTAACCTCCTCTTCAGATGTTACTCCTTTGGTAATTGTAATATCCTTTGTTCCGCCATAATAGGGTTCAGACATTTCATCTTTAAATTCGACTGGAGAATGAGCTTCTATAGTAAAAGTACCAACAGGCAATTCGATACTCTCTTCTTTTTTTAACTCCGCATAAGAACCATACGTTTTGGTATATTCAACATCCTTTCCTTTGATAGTTACAGGAAATTCATCTACTTGGTCTGTTGTACCTTTTGTTGATACATTAGCGGTAGCCACATTCAATGCCAAAAAACCGGTATCACCAGAAAGAACAGAATCACCCAATAATTCATCTTTCATCTCGCATGACGCCAATCCAGCCATAAGAGCTATACCCAGCGCCCATTTATTAATTGTTTTCATCTCTAATTTCTTTAATAATTATTCATTAAACCCAATCGGAGGGAACTTCAATATCTACAATATGATCAATAACCGTTTCATCTATTTTGATCGTAAGCTCAAAACTTCCAGATGTAACATTCGGAGTCAATGTAATCTTTTTAGCATTACCCGGGCTTAATGAATAAGAATAAGTCTTATCTTCTACTTTCGTTCCATCTGTTTTTGTCAGCTTCACAACAAAATTTACTGTCTCGTTCTTATTTACCTTAAAATAAACTGGACCAGTTGTATCTTTATCCCAGGTAAAAGGAGTACCTGTTTTAGATTGAGCGACTGTAGTGATTTTGACTTCATAACTTGAAAAATATTTCTCCATCTCTTCGCCGAACACAACATTGATTCGAGCTGAATTAGGCTTACAATCTACAGAAACCTGAGCTGAATCGTTCTTTAATACAAAAGATTCAGATCCTAAGAAACAGAGATCATCTATATAAGTAGCTTTCGTACTATCTCCAATAAAAGCTGATAAGGTATAAGTACCATTTTGCAATTCAGTAAATGCCGGCATTTCCGAATACTTCCACTCACATCCTGGAACAATTTTACCATCTTTCAGTATCTGAACCGTATAATTATCCAACTTCGTATACTCCGATTCATCCACCGCCTTAGTCTGGAAACCGGCATCTGCATTTAAGCTTAACTTCACATAGCCTTTTCCTTCGGGGATCAAGGCTTCTTCCTCATCCGAGGTACATGCTGTAAAGGCAGCAAAGCCCAACAGCAGACATACATACGTTCGTAAAAATTTCAAATACTTCATGCTATATTATTTTCTGATTTATACACTTTTTTCCGATTGCAAAGGAACAACAATTCGCAAAGCCTCACAAGGTCAATTTATAGAAAAATATATTCTTTTTTTTATATCTAAATGTTTCTATTTTTTCGTTATCTGTTTGTTTTTGCAGGATATATGAATTTCATTTTAGCTGATGATTGTTCCATTTATTAGAATGAGATGTTCTATTTTTTAAATAAGTTGATAACAGGGAAAAGCTTGTTGGTGGTTCATTTTTCCTGTCGGTTATGTTCCAACCAAGTAGCAATCCGATACAGATGTCCGGGAAAAAATCGGACACAGAAAAGGCTTGAATCACCTCATTTATTAGACTATCAGGCAGATAGAAGAAAGGTGAAAGATAAGTATGGAAATAAAGTCTGTCCGATTGTCGGGAGTTTTGAAAAAAGAAGATACGGGAATCGTTTTTGATTCTCGTTAGCTTCGTTTTAAGACATCCTGTCTTTTCAGAAAAAGCCGGCGTATTTTTATCAAAAGCCAACGTAAATTGATGAAAAGCCGACGTGTTTTCAGGAAAAGACAGGTTGCGATTCAATGTTAAATATTCTGTTAATAAAACATGCTGTAGAACATATTTACTAGAAAGCATCGTACCTTTGCAGCGGTTATCAAAATGTGTGTAAACAGGCGTTTAGTTTAAGCAAAAAGATTATGTTATTGCAAGTATTTTACATTTTGTTCTTCTACTTTGTAGGAGAGTGTATCAGTCAGTGCATCCACGGTTTTATTCCGGGCAGCGTAATCGGGATGGTTCTGTTATTTTTAGCCCTGGCATTTAAAGTTGTAAAGCCTTGTCATGTCAATAAGATATCTAAGTTACTGACAGACAATATGGGTTTGTTCTTCCTGCCCGCCGGTGTGGGCCTGATGACTTCTATCGGTGTGATTTCGCACTATTGGGCGGTCATTCTGATCTCGTGTGTGATCAGTACGATACTGGTCATTGCCTCGGTTGCCCTTGTGCAGCAGAATTTCGAAAAACGAAAAAAGTAAGCCGGTATGCATTCGTTGGTTCATTCTGAGATATTCGATTTAACGTTGGTGGTCGGTACATACATCGCCGCCACCATCTTGTATAAGAAAACGCATCTGAGTATACTTCATCCGTTACTCACGTCGATTTTCGTGATCATCGTCATTCTCGAGTTCCTGGATATTGAATATGCTTCGTTCCAGCAGGGCAGTCATCTGATCCATTTTATGCTGGGTCCTTCGGTCGTTGCCCTGGGTTACGTCTTGTTCGAACAGATGAAATACCTGAAAGGGAATGTCGTATCAATCCTGACTTCGGTCTTTGTCGGAGCGATTGTCGGAATTATCAGCGTGATTGCCATCGGAAAACTGATGGGTGCCGACCAGTCGCTGATTGCTACCTTGCAACCCAAGTCGGTCACGACACCGATCGCCATGGGGATTTCTGAGAAGAACGGCGGTATTCCCTCGCTGACAGCCGTCATTGTCGTAGCCGTTGGAATCTTCGGAAGCATTGTCGGTCCGGCCGTTATGAAAGTATTAGGTATCGAAAGCCGCATAGCCAAAGGACTGGCCCTGGGTGCTTCGTCACACGGAGTCGGTACGGCAGCAGCCATCCAGCTGGGAGCCGTTGAAGGCGCATTAAGCGGACTGGCCATCGGTCTGATGGGTATCATGACCGCCATTCTGGTACCGGTCATTTCGTATATTCTATCCTTGTTTGCCTGATTACAGGCAACCGCTCTTCCCCTCGGGAAGCCGGTTATCACATACATCTGCCTCTCAACCTCTTGGCTGAAGAGGCTCGAATCTGACAGCAGGACCGCCCGACTATGGCGATTCTGCTATTTTTATCGTACCTTTGCGAAAAATATTTATACGTATCAATTATGTCACAATTATTTCCTACAGATCTGCCTTACAAGGTAGCAGATATGAGCCTGGCGGAATTCGGACGGAAGGAAATCGAGATTTCCGAACACGAAATGCCCGGTCTGATGGCTCTCCGTAAAAAATATGGTGATTCGAAGCCATTGAAAGGAGCACGGATCACAGGTTCTTTACACATGACAATCCAGACAGCCGTTCTGATTGAGACACTGGTAGCCTTGGGTGCCGATGTCCGTTGGGCAAGCTGTAACATCTTCTCGACTCAGGATCATGCCGCTGCCGCTATCGCTGCCGACGGTGTACCGGTTTTTGCCTGGAAAGGTGAATCATTGGAAGAATACTGGTGGTGTACGGAAATGGCATTGCGTTTCCCCGGCGGTAAAGGTCCGCATCTGATTGTAGACGACGGCGGTGATGCTTCTCTGTTGGTGCACATGGGTTATCGTGCCGAAAACGATCCGACAACCATCCAGCGTAAGGGAAGTAATCACGAAGAACAATGTATTCTGGATACATTGAACCGTATCCTGGCAGAAGATCCGCAGCGCTGGCATCGTACCGTAGCTGAAATGAAAGGTGTATCGGAAGAAACGACAACAGGTGTTCACCGGTTGTATCAGATGATGGAACGGGGCGAACTGTTGGTTCCAGCCATCAACGTAAACGATTCGGTAACGAAGTCTAAATTCGATAACCTGTATGGTTGCCGGGAATCGTTGGCCGACGGTATCAAACGGGCCACCGATGTAATGATTGCCGGGAAAGTAGTCATCGTAGCCGGTTACGGTGATGTAGGAAAAGGCTGTTCACATTCCATGCGTTCATACGGAGCCCGCGTACTGGTAACGGAAATCGACCCGATCTGTGCCCTGCAGGCAGCTATGGAAGGCTTTGAAGTCACTACGATGGAAGAAGCCGTGAAAGAAGGAAACATCTTTGTGACAACCACCGGTAACTGCGACATCATCACCATCGAGCACATGCAGCAGATGAAAGACCAGGCGATTGTCTGCAACATCGGTCACTTCGATAACGAAATACAGGTAGACAAGCTGGTGAATTTCCCCGGCATCAAACGCCTCAACATCAAGCCGCAGGTTGACAAATATACATTCCCCGACGGACATTCCATCTTCCTGCTGGCAGAAGGCCGTCTGGTTAATTTGGGATGTGCTACCGGACATGCTTCTTTCGTGATGAGTAATTCATTCACCAACCAGGTACTGGCGCAGATGGATCTCTGGCAGAAGCCTTACGAAATCGGCGTATATCGCTTGCCGAAATACCTGGATGAAGAAGTAGCCCGCCTGCATCTGGAACGTATCGGCGTGAAACTGTCTAAACTGACCCAGAAACAAGCCGATTACATCGGTGTACCGGTTGAAGGACCGTACAAGGCAGATCATTATCGGTATTAAATCTGACGTTTCAGACTAATACTGAAATATGAACTATACAAAAACAGACGAGCTCACAAAGCTAGGAAAATTCCAACGCTTTGTGAGCTCAACTTTTTTACAAGTACCCCAAATTTATTCTTCCTTTGTCTTCTTATAAGAAGTATATAACGAATAACCCACAGCGACAATCAGCAATACTAAAATCAGGAAGCTGCTGTAGGCTTCTACATTGGCTGCGATTATATAACCTTCTGGCTTGAATTCGAATACGATTTCATGCTCTCCGGCAGGTACACGCATAGCACGTAAGATCCAATCGGCACGTAAATGCTCAACCGGTTTTCTGTCGACCGTAGCCTTCCATCCCGGCTGGTAATAGATTTCTGAGAAGACAGCCAACTGATCAGTAGCGGCTTTCGACTGATAAACCAGCTTATTCGGCCGGTAGGATTGTAACTGAATGGTTGCTGTCGAATCGGCTTGCGGCGTAAATCCATCCACCTGAGCGGCGAAACGCTGATCTACCACAGCCGTCTGCTTCGGATCAATCTCATCCAAAGCAGCCATTTCCTCATCCGCATTGGCTACGATTTTGATATCCTTTACAAACCAAGCGTTTCCATCGGCAGAAGGATTCACCAAAGGTGGTTGTCCCGGATTATAAACGACATAGCGCGTATTCAGCATATTCAAAGTCGGACAAGCCTGGAAGACAGTCCAGAAGTCAGCCGCACTTTTGGCTGTCTGGAATGAAGCGATGATGGAGTTGATTTCCTTCTGCAAACGATAGTCGATCAATTCCTGGTATCTTCTCAACTTGGCTGCATGATATCCACCAATCGAATGATGGTAATACGAGGTATTAGTCTCGAGGAAAGTATTGTTCAGATTCAATACACGGAAATTATCTTTATCTTTCAAGATTTCCTGATCGGATACCGATTCCTGATAAGTGGCCTGAATATCTTTCTTCGGGAAGAAATTCTTGTCATTCAAATACCGCTTGTCGACTGTCCATAAATCTACGAAAATCAAGACTGTCATACCGATACCCACCCACGTAGCGACTGTTTTCTTGTTCTTGGCCACCATAAACCAAGCTACCAGAGCGGCACTCAGCAGAACAAACAGCAAAGAACGCAACGCATCATCAGAAGCCAACGTCGCACGGTCCATCAGGAGGGCATTGTAGAATTGTTCTGGTAATTGATACTGGGCATCGTAAGCCGAACGGAAATCAAGCAACAACGACGGCATCAACCAGACAATCAGAGAAAGACCACCGGTAATAACCAGGGCTCCGATCAGCCCTTTCTTCACTTGTTCATAAGCTACCTTTTCCTGCAGAATTTCTTTCAGTCCCCAGATTCCGATAATCGGAGCAACCAATCCCGGAATAACCAAGGCCATTTCCACCGTACGGAACTTATTATACATAGGCAGATAATGGAACATGAAGTCGTTAAACCAGTCCAGATTCCGTCCAAGTGCCAGTAAGGTCATAAAAGCACCTCCGGCAAACAACCACCATTTCATCGGATTCCGAACCACAAACATTCCCAAAACAAAGAGGAAGCAGACCACGGCTCCGAAGTAAACCGGACCCGAAGTAAAGCTCTTGTCTCCCCAATACATAGGTGCCTGTATCTCTTTTCCGACCTTCATGCCACCGGCTTTCGCCATCTTGTAAAATTCAGAATCCTGTCCTAACATACCACCTGAGCCACCACCGTAGGCATTCGGAATCAGGGCTGTCAGCAATTCCATCTTACCATAGCTCCAGGCAAACGCATAATCCTTATCCAATCCAGTAGATTTCTTCTCGACTGTTCCATCTGCATTAGGCTTAGGAGTCAGTTCTGAAGCTCCACGAATAGACTGTTGACCAAGTTCCCAGTTACTATACAAACCCTTTGCTCCCGGAAGTACAGCCAGTACCGCACATACCACCATAATTCCGGTTACCTTTCCTAACTCTGTCCAGTCTTTTTCCTTGATTTTCCAAACCAGATATCCGATGTAGATAAACAGACAGAGGATAAATAAATAATACGTAATCTGAATATGGTTGTTACTGATTGACAAGGCGACACCCAAGAGGAAGAGAATCGCTCCCCACAAATGTTTCCGTTTGAAGAGAAGCACCATACCAGCCAACGTTACCGGCATATAACCAATTACATACCCCTTTACGATATGTCCAGCTTCAATAATAATCAGATTATAAGAAGCCAATGCAAAGGCAAACGCACCCGCCAAGGCCAACCACCAGCTGGCTCCCATCACACACATCAACAGGTAGAAACAAACCAGTCCCACAAAAACCATGGAGGCATCTTCATAGCTCAAGGATTTAAAAAGTTTATCGACAAACCTGTATTGAGGCAGATCGGGAGCCGGATTTCCATACGTAGCCACATAAGGCATACCCCCGAACATGGCATCCGACCACGCACTGAATTCTCCCGGCTGTGCTGTTTCTTCATATTGTTTCATCTGGCTAGCTCCCATACCTGTAGCCTTGATATTATCTCCTTGCCGAAGTACTTTCCCATCGATTACCGACGGAGAAAAATAAACCACCGTAGCCACCAGCAAGATCAGAATAGCCACGATGTGCTTAACCCAATTTTTTAATAGTTTCTGCATATCGTCATTCGTTATTAATTCCTATTTCAAAACCCGAGAGTTTCGTTTTCGATTCCAACGAGGATTCTTTTCAATTCTCATTAATTCAGAACATCAAACTTCTATACCCTTCCTTTGAACAGCTTGGCCGTATAAAAACGGACAGCAAACCATCCATGTAAAACCGTGGTGGCAAATTTACCATAATATTTGCACATGATGGCATAACGTTCCTTCAAAGAAGCTTTTCTTTGTTGTGTACTCATCCCGGCTTCCAAAAAGTTGGAGAGAATTTGATTCGTATTACATACATACTTCGCTTCCTTCAAACAACGGATACACCAGTCGTAATCTGCACTCAACCGATAATTCAAATCATACAAAGGAGCAATTTCCCGCCGGACAATAAAAGACTGGTGGCAAACCAGCATTCCCATACGAAAACTCTTCCAAGACAGTTTCTTGGGTGGACGCAGGCGACGCATCCCCAACATCTTCCCTTGTGCATCAACAATAGCCGTCTCTCCATAGATAACATCCGGCAAATGTTTCCGCTTCTCTATTTTCTGAACAATCCGCTGTATGATATCAGCATGGGGCAGCGTATCGCCGGCATTGATAAACCAGACATAATCGCCGGTAGCATGCTGCAGCCCCTTATTCATGGCATCATACAAACCTTTGTCCGGTTCACTGAGCCAAAAAGAAACACCGGGAGCATATTGACGGATTATATCCACTGTTCCGTCAGTCGATGCCCCGTCGATAATCACATATTCAATATTTCCATACGACTGGCTCAAGACACTCAAAATGGTTCGTTCCAGCCATTGCGCCGCATTATAAGTGATTGTTATAATCGTGAATTTGACAGACTGATTCATGAATTAATGAAATGAACTTAAAATTTTATACAACATGGATGGATTCTGACAAATATGAATTTTATTTTTCTTCTTTATCCATCAGCTTCTGATACAAAGCTATATATTTTCCGGCAATAACCTCTTCCGAATAATGAGTTTTTACCTTCTCTACACAGGCCTCAGCCAACTGTTGCGGATGAGGATGATCCAAAACCCACGTAATCCCTTGTGCCAAATCTTCCGCATCTTGATAACGGGCCACATACCCGTTCTTCAGATGATCAATCATCTCCGGTATCCCTCCTGTCTGAAACCCGACGCAGGGAGTTCCACAAGCCATTGCCTCCATGATGGTGTTGGGGAGATTCTCGTCCAATGAAGAAGTCACGAACAAATCAACGGCATTATATAATGCTACAATCTGATTGTCATCAGACAAATATCCCAGCGAATGAATAGGAACAGGAACCAAATCCTTTATTTCCCGTTTGACCTGACCGAATACTACCAATTCCATATCATTCCGAGACAATAATCTCAATGCCTGAATCAGATAATCTACCCCCTTACGCGTATCTGTTACATTCAAGGCTCCGAATAAAATCAAATGTCTGTCCGCCGGTAAATGTAACAACTTTCTGCTATCTGAAACATTCTTAGGAGTAAAAAGAGAAAGATCCAGAGGATTAGGAATATTCAAGACTTGCTTGTCTTTCAACAAAGCACTTTGGGCGGCTCGTTCTGTCAGCCATCGGCTACATCCTACAAATGTGATGGGAACAGAGTGATAAACTTTGTTTTTCTGTAAAAACACACGAGTAGACAAATCTGTATGTTGTGTACTATGCAAATAAAAACAAACCCCACACCGCTCATGATAAGCAGAACATTCCCGCGCATGATGGCAAATCCCCGTACAAGGCCACATATCATGCATCGTCCACACGATCGGCTTACCTAACTGGAATAATTTCTGAAGATCTGATAGCGACAAAAATCCTTGATTAATCCAATGCAAATGAATAATATCAGCCTGTCTTACCAATGGATGATTACTAATATCCGTTCCTGTATTGGCAATCGACACCCGAAACAGTTCTTTTTTATCCAGATGGTTACACAAAAAGATAATCAGCCGTTCCCAATAAAAACGGAATAAGTTCATTTTCCGCTTCCACCCAGTAGAACTTACCGAAGAAATGGAAGCATCCGCTATTTCTTTGTCGCGTACCAACATCGAAACGTCTATCCCTTTCTTCTGTAAAGCCTTTCTCAGACGATTGGCAGCCACTGCCGCTCCACCAGTCCGGGCAGAAGTATTTAGTAGAAGGATTTTCATTATTTTTTGTATTTACTTGATTTATATCTAAAGTAATCACAACATGAAATAGGGAAATAAATAGCTCTTAAAACAGCTATTATAGGATTATTCTCTTTAGTATGGAATATTTTATTTCGCAACTGGATGCAAATGACGGTCAGTCTTAAATAAGCCCACAATGATTGCTGGCTTTGGAAATAAACCATCTTCATGACTTTTTCTTTCTCTGCCGACCGATTAGGGATAGCAGCCAGGAATTTATAGGTGTTGGAAAAATACTCCCTCATAAATGGCCTTACTTCTTTATATAAAGAATATGTTCGTCTTATTGATTGAAAAATATTACTAAACGTACGCTGATAATTCTCAGCAGGTCCATAGGTGGCCGCAGAAATATGACGTCTATTATGTACCAATACCTTATTACAGAACTGGACCTTGCCATAACTGGCTGCAACTATCTGCAAATGCTTGTCGTATGTATATAGATCGATCCACCTATCTAAATCCGGAATATGCTCTAACAGTTCTTTTTTAATCAATAAGGTATGTCCTGGAGTCATGCCTACATAAACCATCCTCTCCAAAGTACAATTTGGCATACGTGAATCAAAATGGATTTTAATGCCTTTACCTGAAGTAAATGGCTTGGAAAAACCAGAAGATAACCAAGCTTTGCCTATCGCATTCATTTGAACTTCTATCTTATCAGTCACCCAAATATCATCCTGATCGGATATGGCTATATAATCCCCCTGGGCTTTATCCATTGCTGAATAGAAATTACGGTTTATTCCCAACGATTTTTCATTCTGAAACAAATGTATATTCTCATAACGGCCTGCATACTCCCGAATAATTTCCACCGTGTCATCCGTAGAACAATCATCCTGTATAATAATTTCAAAGATGGGATAAGTCTGATTGAGAATCGAATCTAATTGTTCACGTATATATTTGGCACCATTATAGGTACACATGACTACTGATACTTTCTTTTCCATTTTCCTTCTTCTAAAGCGATTACCACTCATACCAAAACCGGAAATCCCTATGCCGATGGCTGCGGCGATAGGCCGCCGGTGAACACCCGATCTCCTTCGTGAATACATGAGACAACGACGACTGGCTGGAGAAATCGCAACACTCGGCGATTTGCGACAAACTCAGGTCCGTACACGCCAAGTACTCTTGTACCAGGCGCAGGCGGAAGATGTTCAGGAAATCCAGCATCGGCATTCCCGTCAGGATTTGCATAGCTCCAGCCAGTTTTACCGGATCGACTCCTAAGATACGGGCGACATTATTGATTTGGAAAACACGTCTGAAAAAAAGGATCTGTACGACGGCATCCATAATCATAGAGCCTGACGGGCGGATGGCGTGAGGCACTTCTTCCATAATCTCGCTCCCGTCTTCCCGCCGCACGCGTCTGCGCTTGAGCGGAGAGATATACACCTCGTCGATCGTTATTTTCCGTAAGATTTCTTCCATGTCACGATGATTTTCTTACAAAGATAGATTTTATCATTGATTAAAACATACAAAAACATCAAAATTCAGATCCATTATTTGATCATATTGATTAAAATCATTAAGAAATAGCCTTGCAATTTGATCAAGTTGATCAACATGATCATAATGCAGGTATTTTATTTGATGAAATTGATCAACATGATCGTGAAATACCTGTTTTATTTGATGAAATCAAACAACGCGATCATAAATAGGCCTACAATTTGAACAAGTTGTCTAATTTCATCAAAAAGAAGAAGTGCTACCCTTTGGAAAAACGAGCGGAAAGATTAATTATATTTCTCTTTCCCTAACCATTTAAGAACTCTGTTACGAATTGACTTAACAATAAACCGGAAATTCCCATGACGCAGATTCAAGTAAAGCTCTTCAAACGAACGTCCAATTTTAATCCAAGGATGCCCCCAGGCCATAATCCGGAACATACGATCTTTATATTCAACATTTTCAATCATATAACGAGGATGCCTCAACGGAAATTCTAATTCATGGCGTTGCATGGTGAAAATACGGCGGATCGCTTTCGGCAAGACATCATTCGAATTGCCGAAATGCGTTGAGCCTTCGGTCGCGCCCAGGTTGTTAATCATGTTTTTGGCAGGAACAATACTCAAGCCCGAGTTAAAGAAGATTGCCGCGTGGAAGATCGTTTCATAATAAGCCTTACCTGTCGAACGGTGATAGCGGCAAAAATCGATAAACCGGTCCTGGTACTTGCGTTCTTTGATGTAAGCATCCAATTGCTGCAGGTTGAACGGGTCATCCAAAAATGTATAATGTTCATCCCACTGGTCCAACACCCGTTTCCAACTGGCCCAACCGGAAATAGAGAACGTCGTTACAAAGAAGTAATCATAGGGCATATTCTCCGTGACTTCATCATAATTAACACCTGTGATCATGCTGATACGCGTATCGTTTTCATACTTGTCCAACATCTCTTTGCAGAAAGGGAAGAACGATAAGGAAGGAATATCATCGTCTTCCAGAACGATACACTTGTCCACGTGCGAAAAGGCCCACTTTTGCGACATGTATTCCGAAGGGTCGCAGCCGTAGTTCTTTTCCTGGTAAAGCAGCTGCACTTCACACTCCCAGTCTATATCCTTCACAACTTCCCGGCAAGCTAAAATTCCGGGCATATCATTCTCGTTTCTTGGTCCATCCTGATATAAAAACAACTTTGACGGACGCGCTTTTTTCACCTGACTGAATACGGCCTTCAACGGCTCCGGCCTGTTGAAGAACAAAATCAACACGGCTACATCTACTAATGCGGGGTTCATCGTATATCCTTCTATTTATAGATTTCTAATTTAGAATAATGTGGATGAATAGAATCCAAGTCTGGTAATTTCATATAATCACCATAAATTTTTCGTAACAAAGCATCCGTATTATGAGGAACCGGGAACTTTTTCCCTTCAAATTCCATTTCCGACAAAGGAAATATATCTTCCCGATAACGAGGCTTGAAATAAGCCGTTCCAAACGAATGCCGTAACTTTTTTCCAGGTATTAACTTCGACAAAAACCTCAACACCGGAAAACCTATCCGCGAATTAAAACGGTATATTCGCCGAATCCGGCGTAGCATAGTTTCCTGTCTAAGAGATTTATTATTCAGCTGATTATATATTTGACCTTGCATATGTCCGGCAATCCAGGCCAACGGGAAAGGAATCCTTTCTAAAGAAAAGATATCAATATAAACCCCCTGATACTTCCAAATGCGATCATAGGCATTGGTTTCTTCCAAATAGGAATTCATATCACGCACCTTAGCATAATTAGAAATATAATTCGGGTCAGTTTCGTGAGTTTGTAAAACAAACTTGTCAGGAAGTTCTTCCGGCAACACTTTCATAAGACGGAGGTAATCCTTACGAAGCATTTCAATATCCAAATCATCATCCCAAGGAATAAACCCCTGATGCCGTACAGCCCCAATTAATGTTCCGGAACTTAACCAATATGGAATATCATATTTCTTGCATACCAAATCAACAGCCTCCAACAGTTCCAACATTCGAAGTTGTTGGCGACGAAGAAGAGATCCATCAGGATTAAAGCGTTTTCTTAATTCGTACAATATTTTATTGTCCATATTTTTTTATTTTACTACCATCTTTCATCTCTTCCTAAATACATACCCTATACTTTCCTTAAACGTAACTGAGCCGCTAATCCACATGATAAGTACAAAAGTGACAGCAGCAATGACTATCTTTAAGGCAAACGACCAATACACATTGGTGATTGTGGCAGTTACATAGAAAGTGAAACACATCACCCCGCCTGCTATCCCTAAATAGGGGAGAACATCTTTTAGGGCTGAGGATAAAAGTAACCCGATCTCTTTCTGTACAAAATAATGCCAGACCAGTAACCAACAGATATTAATGCCGACGTAAACCGAAACCATGAAAAATATTCCGTGGGAACGCAAAAGATAGATGGCTATCAGCTGTAGAATTCCCAAAGTAACCGTATTGCGAAGATATATGTCGGATTTTCCGCGACTAATCAACAGGTTGGAATACAGATTGGCTATCGGGAAGAAAGCCCCCCAAATAGCTAACAACTGTAAGATCCGGGCACTGTCTATCCATTTGTCGGTAATAGCTATTGTAATTAATTCGGGAGCTACTAACGACAATCCCAACATGCAGGGGAAAGAGATGAAGGCTGTAAACCGGAGCATCTTGCGAAAGGCTCTTACTTGCCGTTCGGAATCATCAGTCATTTGAGCGAAAATGGGTTGTGCCACGCTTCCTACCATCCCGGAAATCAACGAGAAACCCATGTAGTTCCATTTATTGGCCTGGTTGTATTGTCCGACTTCTTTTTCGGAATAATAGCGTCCTAAAATAATCGAGAAGATATTATTATTAACATGATTGAATATGTTCGTAAATAACAGCTTACTGCTGAATCCCAACATTTCACGCACCGGAGTAAAGTTCCATCTCCATGTCGGACGCCACGGACATTTATACCAAAGATAGATATTTAAAACACTGATATAGACAATGCTCTGCGTAGCTATGCCCCAATACGAAAATCCGTTATAGGCCAGCAGGACACCGGTCGTACCGGAAAAGATCAAGGCTAAAACAGTTGCCAAGGCCTTTTGTTTTACCATCAGGTTTCGGAAGACATAGGCTCCGGGAATTACTCCCAGACTGGCAATAAAGAAACCCAAAAAGGAATAACGTGCCAGTGGGATCAATTCGGGCTGGTTATAAAAATCAGCAATCAGAGGGGCACAGAAGAACAGTATCCAATACAGACAGAAACTGACCGTGATTGAAAACCAGAATACGGCATTGTAATCGTCGTGGGTGATTTCTTTTTTGTTGGCCAAAGCTGCAATAAAACCACTTTCTTGCAGAGAACCGGCTATCAGAGAAAAGATGGTCAACATACCGACCATTCCATAGTCGGCCGGAGTCAACAATCGGGCCAGAAATATACCGAAAAAGAGATTCAGCAATTGCTGGGTTCCGTTATTAATGAATCCCCAAAAAAGACCTTTTGCCGTTTTCTGCTTTAATGTTTCTTCTGCCATGTATTTTCCTTAGTACCTCATTATCGTCCGATACAATGGTAATCGAACCCATATTCAGCCATTTCTGCCGGATCATAGATGTTTCGTCCGTCAATAACCAACGGATTTGCCATCAGTTTCTTGACTACCTGCCAGGACGGCATACGAAATTCCTTCCATTCGGTAATCAACAGAAGCACGTCTGCATCCATCACTGCATCATAAATATCTTTAGCGTAACGGATTGCATTACCTATCCGACGGCGAGACTCGTCCATAGCTACCGGATCGTATGCCGAAACTTCACAGCCGGCTTCCAATAATTTCTGGATAACGACTAAAGAAGGAGCTTCACGCATATCATCCGTCTCCGGTTTAAAAGCCAGTCCCCAGATAGCTACTCGCTTCCCTTTCAAATCGCCTTTGAAGTATTTATCTACCTTCCGAAAGAGAATAGATTTCTGTTGTTCATTGACTTCCTCAACAGCTTGCAGGATCCGCATCGGATAGCCATGATCAGCTGCTGTCTTCACCAAGGCCTTCACATCTTTCGGGAAACAGGAACCACCGTAACCACAACCGGGATACAGAAAACGATGACCAATCCGAACATCTGTACCAATACCTTTACGTACCATATTCACATCTGCTCCTACAATCTCGCACAGATTGGCAATATCATTCATAAAGCTGATACGGGTTGCCAACATGGCATTGGCTGCATATTTAGTCATTTCGGCCGAAGGGACATCCATGAAAATAACCCGGAAATTATTCAGCAGGAACGGACGGTATAAACGGGTCATCAGTTCTTTGGAACGTTCAGATTCCACACCTACCACAATTCGGTCCGGACTTAAGAAGTCTTTCACGGCAGCCCCTTCCTTCAAAAATTCCGGATTAGAAGCCACATCAAAAGTTAGGTCAGAACCCCGTTTGTCCAGTTCTTCCTGAATAGCCTGACGAACTTTCCTGGCTGTTCCTACGGGTACGGTACTCTTCGTCACAACTGTCAGGTATTTATTCATGTAACGACCTACCGTATGGGCTACTTCCAATACATATTTCAAGTCGGCACTTCCATCCTCATCGGGTGGAGTCCCTACAGCACTGAATACCACTTCCACCTCATTCAGGCAAGAAGCCAGATCAGTCACAAAATGCAACCGTCCCGCTTTCTGGTTACGGTTTACCATTTCTTCCAGTCCGGGCTCGTAAATAGGAAGAATACCCTGATTCAAATCAGCTATTTTCTTCTCATTTACATCCACACAAAAGACTTCCGTACCCATTTCGGCGAAACAGGTACCACTGACCAAACCTACATATCCAGTTCCGACAATTGCTATCTTCATATTCCTTTTATTTTCTGATTTTCTTCACCTTGGATAATTCCTTTCAACGAAAGTGCAGGGTACACCAAGGTTCGTCAGTCCCATGATGAGACCAACCTAACTCCTTGCAAAGATAGGAAATAATCTGACACCATCTTTTTTATTCGCATATTCCAGCTATTTTTGTATTTTTGTACCAAGATTCCAACAGATTAAATGAAGATTTGCAACATAAAAACAGTAAAAATATGAAAATAGCACTTGTCGGTTATGGAAAGATGGGAAAGACCATCGAACAGATTGCCTTGAGCAGAGGTCATGAAATTGTATCCATCATTGATATAAATAACCCGGAAGATTTCCAGTCGGATGCATTCAAAAGTGCCGATGTAGCCATCGAATTTACTACCCCTGCAACTGCCTTCAACAATTATATGAAATGTTTTGAAGCCGGTGTTCCGGTTGTTTCTGGTACAACAGGCTGGTTAGATCGCTTGGGTGAAATAAAGCAGATGTGTGAAAACGAAGGAAAAACCTTCTTCTATGCTTCTAATTTCAGTATTGGCGTGAATATTTTCTTTGCCTTAAACAAATATCTGGCCAAGGTCATGAATAATTTTCCGAACTATGATGCCCGGATGACAGAGGTTCATCACATTCACAAACTGGATGCGCCCAGTGGTACTGCTATTACCTTAGCAGAAGGAATCATTGAGAATCTGGACCGGAAAGATCGTTGGACACTGGAAACAGCCGAGAAACCGACCGATCTGCCAATCCACGCTATCCGCGAAGGAGAAGTACCGGGTATTCATGAAATCATTTATGAATCAGACGTAGATACAATCAGCATCAAACATGATGCCAAGAGCCGTGCCGGTTTCGCTTTGGGTGCTGTTGTAGCCGCTGAGTTTACAGCCGGAAAGAAAGGCTTTTTAGGGATGAATGACTTGTTCCATTTCTGAGATTTTGAAAGCATAATATCATCAGAAGTATGAAGAAAATAGAGAAAAAACAATATATCAAATTTGCCATTGCTGCCGTCCTGTACGGATTGTTTATCCTATGGATGCAAAACGGATGGCTGGCATTGGGATATATTTTGCTGGCAGATATTTATCTGACAAAATACATTCCGTGGGGTGCCTGGAAGAAGACAAACAATCCGACTCTGAAAAGTATTTATGACTGGATTGACGACATTATCTTCGCGCTCGTGGCTGTCTATTTCATCAATCTGTTCATTTTCCAGAATTATCAGATTCCCAGTTCATCCTTGGAAAAGTCTTTGTTGGTAGGTGATTATCTGTTTGTCAGCAAAGTCAGTTACGGACCTCGCGTTCCGAATACACCATTATCTTTTCCGCTGGTGCAGAACACCTTGCCGATACTTAACTGCAAATCGTATCTCGACTGGCCTTCTTGGGATTACAAACGTGTGGCTGGTTTAGGACAGATACAGCGAAACGATATTGTCGTATTTAACTTCCCGGCTGGGGATACGGTAGCTACTCTTCAACAGAATCCGGATTACTATACATTGGTTCAGATGTATGGACGTGAAGCTGTACGCATGAACAAACAATCGTTCGGTGAGATCATTTACCGGCCGGTTGATAAACGGGAGAATTACGTAAAGCGTTGTGTAGGTCTTCCGGGTGACAGTCTGAGTATCCGGAATAATCAGGTTTATATCAACGGCAAGGCTGCTCAGAACCCGAAGAATATGCAGCTGAACTATTTCGTGGAAACGGAAACACCGCTTACCGAAACCATGTTCCGCAACTGGGGAGTCAGTCGTGACGATTATATGCCTTACGGGCAACCTTGTACGGTAACAGATCCAGAAACCCTTTCTTTCCTCGGATTCCAGCCGAATGCGAATGGAGCTTATAACTTGGTTTATCGTTTCCCCATGACAGAAGCCATGGTGGCACAGGTAAAGAAGTTACCATCTGTCAAGAAGGTGATCGTCGAGCCTGAAATTATTGGAGGAACCATGTATTATCCGGTTGACTACGATAACGGATGGACACGCGATAATTACGGTCCGATTTGGATTCCGAAACGAGGAGCTACCATCGAACTGACACCGGAAAATCTGGCACTCTATCGCCGTTGTATCAAGAACTACGAGCATAATGAACTGGAAGAAAAAGATGGTGTAGTTTATATTAATGGTGAAAAGGCTACTACGTATACCTTCCAATACGATTATTACTGGATGATGGGTGACAACCGCCATAACAGTGCCGACAGTCGTTCGTGGGGATTTGTCCCGGAAGATCATATCGTTGGAAAACCAATCATGATCTGGTTGTCTTTGGACAAAGACCGCAGCCTGATCGACGGAGGTATTCGTTGGAACCGTCTGTTCCGCTGGGTTGACAGCATGAAATAAGACATGATCATAGAATGTCGGTATGCAACGCAAAAAGAAAAACAGGACATACTATCTGAAGTGGCTGGCAGGAGTTTTACTGCTGGCCGCTCTTGTTATGGGAATCCGTCTGTTTCTGGTTGAATCGCTCCATCTGTCGACCGACTCCATGGAGACATCATTACATCAGGGAGATTTTGTATTGCTCGACAAAACGCCTTTCGGAAAACAACCCAAACGGAATGCGACGATGATGTTCTATAGTCCGCTGCGAAAAGACACCGTTCATCCACCTGTGTTTGTCAGCCGTAGTATTGCCTTACCGGGTGATACGATACGGGTAACTCATACAGGTTATCGTATCAACGGAAAAGAATATCCGCATTCTCCACACGCCCAGGCTTCTTATTTCATGGCCAACCACGGGAAAGAGGCATTCATCCGTCTGTTAAAGAAATTGCCAGAGCGATCAAGAGAGTGGAAAGCGGTTGATGGAGGTATTACCTGCGTCCTGACATCGTTTGAGGCCTATCAGATCAAAGAGGAACTTCCGGCTTATCTCCGGTCTTATTTTCGGATGTATTCCTCACCAGACTATCAGTTTATTGTCCCCCAAAAAGACAGGGCGTATGCGTTAGACAGTCTCTCGCTTTTAGCATGTCGTGAAGCCATATTAAATGAAACGGAGGGAAAAGCAGTCTTCAAAGACGGGAAATTATTCCTGGATGGTAAGCAGACCAATTTCTTCTTTTTCCGACAGAATTATTATTGGTTCTTATCAGACTATAGAGATGTAGCCATCGATTCCCGACATTTGGGAATCATTCCGGAAGACCATATTCTGGGACATATTTTCTTTTGCTGGTACAGTTCCGATAAAAATAACCGGTTTACCCGCGTCAAATAATCAGATAATCCGGTACAAACTTAATAAAACAAATAAATATGAATACAGCCTATATCTCAACGGCCTATTTAGGTCCTATCCAACTATATACTAAATTACTTGCCTATGACCAGATCTGTCTGGAAGCGCAAGAGAATTACCTGAAACAGACCTATCGCAACCGATGTATCATTGCTGCGGCAAATGGACCTCAGGCACTTACGATTCCGATTGTCAAGCCGGATACACTGAAATGCCTGACTAAAGATATCCGCATATCCGATCACGGGAACTGGCGTCATCTACATTGGAATGCCTTGGTCTCAGCCTATCGGATGAGTCCTTTTTTCGAATATTACGAAGAAGATTTTGCTCCTTTCTACGAAAAGAAATATGAGTTTCTACTTGATTTCAACGAGGCTCTGCGCGAAGTTGTCTGCCAATTGATCGACATCCAGCCCCAAATCCATTATACAACCGACTACCAACCGGACGTGACAGCAGACTTCAGAGAAATTATACGCCCTAAACACGAAGGATACGACCCCTCATTCCTGTCTGTTCCCTATTACCAGGTATTCCAGGGAAAACAGGGTTTCATTCCGAATCTCAGTATCGTAGATTTACTTTTCAACATGGGGCCGGAAAGCCTTCTTGTCCTACAAAAATCCATACAAAAAGATATTTGAACATCTAAGCCAACAAAAGAGACGAGATTCGAAAACAAAACTAACGGGAATCAACATCAAAACCAACGAGAATTATAGAAAGAATATAAGGGGAACCTGAAGAATGAGACTGATATAAAAAATTAAAGGCTGTCTCACGACAACCCCTAATCAACTTTGTTAACCTTAAATCTAA
>ERZ836939.660-NODE-660-length-45698-cov-4.567338_pt1 | contig 45698 bp, 47 predicted proteins | sample MGYA00519912_ERZ836939 | MGnify/ENA primary metagenome ERZ836939 (study PRJEB31850, sample SAMEA3708810) | human gut metagenome | biome: human gut; feature: human-associated habitat; material: faeces | place: China | collected 2014 ...
ATTTTATAAAATGATTCCTCACGGTGTTTTAGAAATATTTGGAATAGTTTTGAGTTTAACAGCAGTATTATATTGCCAATATAAACTGTTGCAATCTTTACCTAAAATAATAAAAAGAAAAGAAAATATCAAGAATGTAATTCTTGAGATCAGTAAGTTTATTATCTCATGTATAATATTAGAATTAATGATATTTTCTATAGCAGCAGTAATCGAGGTTCTTGTCTCACTAATAAAGATAATGTAAAGGGAGGTAATTTGATATGAAAAATACTAATATTTTAGAAGTGAAGAATTTAACATTTGGATATGAAGATGAGCCAGTATTGGAAAATTTTAATATGTCAATTAGTAAAAATGAAATATTGCTTATTGATGGAGAAAATGGTGCAGGCAAAACAACATTGCTTAAATGTATTACAAATATTATAAATAACGGGAAAAATATTTTTATTAATGGTGTTGAAGTTTTTTCTGATAAAAGCGTTCTCAAAAATATATCATTTATTATGAGTGAGGATACTTTATATGATTATTTAACATTAAAAGAAAATATTATATTTTTTAAGACATTATTTGATGAGGATGATGAATATGTTGATAATGTAAAATCTTTATGTAATGAATTAGCAATTGACAAATATGAAGATTATTTAATTAAAAATTTATCACAAGGTACTAGAAATAAACTTTATTTATCTATTATGTTATCAAAAAAACATAATATTTTGATATTAGATGAACCTTTTACTGCATTGGATAAGAACACGCAGAGCATTATGATTAATAAAATTAAATCAAATTCGAAAGAAAAAGAAAAATGCGTTATAATGGTTACACATGTGAGTGAATTTAAAGAGATTTCCACTCGTGTAATGACAATAAATAAAATACTTAATTAAAGTGAGGTGAAATTTTGATGGATTTTAGAGTTTTAATAAGTGCGATATTATTGGTTATTTTCATAATTGCATTAATATATTTTAAAAAAAGTAAATAAATATATTTTATAGGTTGTGCTCAAAATTTTAAAACGCCCGTATAGCTATGATTTATAGATTATACAGGTGTTTTTTAATCATTTTCTCTTTTGAATTAAGTGATATTAGAATAAATAAAACTGTGACAGTTAAATAAAAGAAAAAGTACTTATAGAGTGCAATGTCATAAATAAAAAATTCGTAGAAAGAAGGAGTATGATAATGAGTAAATCAGCATCTGATAAATTTAAACAGTGAGCTGAAGAGTGTGCCTAAGATCATTTTGATGACTTTAAGTTGCTATAGTTAGATAATTTGTCGTTGTAGACTGTACATCCCATAAATGGCTTAAAGATGCATAAAGTATGATATGTGGTTATTTATGAAACGGTAATCTATGTGTTAATGTGTGAATAAGCCAGTATACAAAAGAAAAAAGAATTAGTATAATCTGGTTCATACTCGATTTTGGGCAAATAAAAAATAAGAGATTTCTTTTTCTATTGTATTCTCAATAGAAAAAGAAATCTCTTTTAAATGTCATTACCCTAAAGCAAGAAAGAACTTCAATTGTTGTAATGTGTCTTTTTAATTATGTGATTCTGACTTGAGAGGTTAATTAGCTCTGTCTTTTATCGTTTTGTGATACATTTTTTTTACGTCATTCGTTTCAACTATTTTTACTTTATTATAAATCCCAAGTCTTTTTAGTTCCTTTACAATTAATTTTTTGGTTTCTTTATCAGTAAATGGTAATACTAAAACAGTCCCATGTTTTTTTATATGATAAATATCTAAATCTCTTATATATTTAATGACTTGTTCTCTTGTTGTTGCTTTTTTATATATAACAGACATTCAATTTCCTCCCTTTCTATTCTTATATTAGACTAAATACCATTAAGTCACCCCTTAATATCACTCTCTTAAGACACTTGTGTTTTTGGTAATATTAAATAAAAAGATGAAGGAGTGCGTGAATAATGGATATGATAGATTATGGTAAAATAATTTTTGATATAAAACCAGCTATGAAGAAGTATAACAAGACTAGAACATATATTAAACATGCGTGTGTCCTGGATAATAGAGTTTTGAAGAGATATTATGAGGGGACAATTACAAAACCAGATTTAGAAATACTTGCTAGGATTTGTTATGCAATAGGTTGTACACTCGATGAGGTTATGTTCTATCAGCCTCCTGAAAAAAGATCTATATTATAATTATAGAATATGTAAATTGGTTATTTGAATAAAAGCATTAAATTGTTATAAGTATTCATCAAGATAGCAAATTAACAGTATATTTTATAAGATTAGCCATTTAATGAATCTAGAATTAGTTCATTGAAAATCCGATCCATAATCATACTTTCTTTAAATAATTCGTTATTACCTGATGTAACTAATTGAAAGCAGTAATTTATAATTGCATTAGAAAGAGCTTCTTTAAATATTGTATTGGATATAGAGCAAAATTTTAAGTTTTTCAATTCAAAATTATTTGTTAATCTAAATATAACATATTTTTTTATAAAATACTCAAATTGTGCTAAGTATATATCTTTCTTTAATGGATTATTTTCAAATGGCGTTAATAGAAGATTTGAACGAAGTTTATCTCTGTTACCAAGATCACTATAGAAAAAATACATTGGTAGAACACCAACGATTAAATCAATATCCATATAGTGTTGCTCTTTTATACTTGATATTTTATCGAAAAGTTTTAAAGCCTCAATTATAGGAGTATTTAAATCTCTTTTTAAAGAACAAGGGATTTCAATTTTTATACTATTCAGTTTGTTAATGTAGTTTAACTCTTGATCTATTCCAATACAGTCCAAAACATTATTTTCTTTATAAAAAACTAAATATTTATCATTACAACTTTTTAATAAATTATTTGATAATACATAATCTAAGTCTTTATATGTGTTGGAGAAGATAGCATTCTTAGGATAATTGTTTTTGGGTATAAATTCTTCTTGTAGATATTCTAATGTTTTAAAAAAATTATTAATATTCATAATTGTAGCTCCTTATATATATCACCGCTATGTCGGTGAGGAAATGTAAAAAATAAAAAACTATAATAAATGTAGTAGAGAGGGGTGTGCTTTCATCATGATTTCTTATAGACCATTTTTTGAAACTATCAAAAGAAAAGGCATATCCCAATATTCTTTAGAGAATGAATATAATATTTCGAAAGGGACACTAGACAGTTTGCGACAGAACAAAAATATAACACTCTATACTGTTGAAAATTTATGTGATAAATTAAATTGTGAACCTTGGGATATATTTGAATTAATAAAAGAAAAGTAATTCAGAAATGATTCATATTGTAGTATATGAATTTTTTATTTTCAACATAATAGGATATACTTAATCACGATTTCTTCTTGTTTCTAATTGGTGTTCTCCTATTAGTTCTATTTGGTAAACTAGATTATCAAACTCATCATTTTTTTCACCTGTATATGAATAAACAGTATCATTATAAAGATCAATATCACTAAATTCTTTGATTTTGGATCTGACCATTTTAGAAAATTCTTCATAAGTAATGGAATTTGATTTTTTTTCTTTATTTATATTTAACTTTGTTTTTATATATTTCTTTACGAAATATAATATCTGAGAAAAATATATATCTTTTATCAATGTGATTCCCATAAATTTTTCATTTAAATTACAATAATCTATTAGATTTTTTTCAAGAAAGTCATCTAGATACGGAAAAGGAATATCTAATTGTGCATCAAAGAATGGATTATGTTCTAAGGATGATATAATGGCCAAAAGCCATATTGCCTCTGTAAAACTACTGTTAAAGGCATTTGGGTCATAATCATTTAAATAAATCTGCTCATTGTTTAATTGTTTTATATATTCAAGATAAGTATCAATACCAAAAGATTTTAGTTCAATGAAATTATCAAGTTCACTATAAACAAGATAATTTTCATCTGTAGAAGATAACTCTATGTCGTACTTATCTAAATCTTTTTTTCTGTAGTTACCAAAGAAAAAAACATTTTTATTAGGTATTTCATTTATATCTGGCATCATATCCTTTCTAAGTAAATCTAGCGATTTAAAAAAATCGTATATATACATAATTTATCTCTCCCTTCATGTTATGCATAAATAATACATATTAGCATAATATCATATATATGCTTCTATGTCACCCTCTAATATCACTCTCTTTTGACACTTTTCAACAATCCTGATAAGTTTTATAGTACTATAAGATGAATAATAGAAAAATATCTATTATTCAATTGATGTAAATGTAATCGGGTATATAAAAGTGAAAGTTTTATTTAATTTATATAATCATATAATTAATAATAGGTTTAATTATAAAAAACACATCAACTAATAATTATCCAATTAAATTGATGTGTTTTTACACTGTAATTTATAGACACATTTGTTTAGTTAAGATATGCTAAAACCATAAATTATGTTTGAACTAATTCTATATGTGTTTTGTTTACATTGATCATTGGAATTACCTTCTATTGTATAAATGATATTATTTTCTACTTTTTCTACTACTCCCACATGATCACTAATACCATCTTGTTGCCAGTCAAAGAAAATTAAATCTCCAGTTTTAGGAATATAGTTTTTATCTCCCCATAATCCTTTATTTTGATAGTATTTTATACCATCTTTAACTGCTGAAAATTTTGGTATTGTAATATTAAGATCTCCTGACTGATATGCACACCAACTCACAAAACAGGCACACCACTCAACTCGTTCTTTATATCCATACCAAGACCAGTAAGGTGTACCACCTTGATTTCCTACTTGCGATAATGCAATATTGACTAATTTACTATTACTTGTTCCTAAACTTGCAAATTGATAATACCTCATAACATGTGGAACATACTCAGGATCTCCATAACTGTTCCAGCCATGCTCACGTGCTTGTTCATCTGCAAACACTTTAGCATTACCTTGTGAATAAGCTCCAAAGTTTTTTACTGCCCATTCAATATAACCATTGCCAAAGTTATATCCCTGCATTGCTAGACTTAATAGAGGAATATCTAGTGGATCAGTACAGTTTGCTCTTTTCAGACAGTCTGCAAAATTTTGAACACCTACTTGAATTGAATACTCTGGCTCAGTAATAGCATTTGGTGTATTAGGAAATTTTGTATTAAAGGAACATTCTGAGGATTGCATTGGATCAGTTCCTTTACCACCGCTTTCCTGCATCATGATTGCCTGCAAAGCATTAACAAAATGAGGTATTTCATACTCATCTGCATACTTTTGAATGATTGGAGTATACTCAATAACTTCCTGTGATAACTGATTACCACTTCCACTGCTGGAACTTCCAGTCATAAAGATTCCACCAATTAGGGCAATCAGTAATATAATAAGAATTGCAATCCAGCCAACTGAACAAAGAAAAGCAAGTGATGTCCTTGTTGTATCAATTATTCTTTTAACAGTACTGATGCCTTTTTTTGATACTGTCCATGATTTACGACCTATTATTTTTACTGTATGATAGGATTCTTTTGATATTTGTTTAGATTTAATGGCTGACTGTTTTGCTAATTCCTGAGAAGTCTTGATGGTTGTTTTAGAAGTATTTTTAATTGCTTTACCACTGTTTTTTGTATTTTTGATATTTGATTTGGATGCTTTGATATCTTTTTTTGTTTTACTGCCTGAAGTCTTGATGTTTGTTTGAGCAGGTTCTTTTGTCTTTATTTTATTAGAAGAAGATTCAGTTATTTCATTATCTATATAGGCTTTTTTACGTTTTCTTCTTTCTTTAACAAGCCTGTATCCTTTTTGAGTTTGGATCTTTGCTTCTATACCAGTCTTATTAATAAAATGTTCAGCATTTTCGTTGACTTTTTTAATAGCATAATCATCTGGACTTGTATATTGAGATTGTGTATTTTCTTCAATATGTTCTTTTGTTTTTGCAGAAATATTACGAATATGTTCTCCAGCAATTAGAGCCTTATCAATTGATTTAACATTTTTGATGATATCTCTCGTTTTAATTGATTTGCTCATCTTTCTTTTCCCGTATTTTTTCGATAAGGCTGTTCTTTGCAGTATTCAGGATATCTCATTTTAACTGCTTCAAAAAAATATGGAGCATATTCACAAGCGAACAATTCTGAAGGTGTACTTTCATTTTCATAGCCATCTTGTGTATAGCCGTTCCATAAATTAAAGGCTAATCTTGTTGTTAGATCAGAACCGCTAGTTTGCCATGGTTGATTTAGGCCACTAATGATAATGGAATCATTTTTTTTATTATATAACTCATTAATATGATATCTACAGTCTTTGTCTATCCCAAGTGTATAGAAAAGTGAAAGGTGATACGTATCATTGTTTTTACAACTGTTAACAAGTGTATAAAAAAATTGTTCGTGTTCTTTTGATTTGAATTTCATAATTGGTTTCTCCTATTCGTTAAAATAGGGCAGATTATCTCTGCCCCAAATGTATTTCGTTTTTACTTTTTAACTTTGCATTTGCTGGTTCGCTGTTTGTTTTCTTTATATCCTTCAGTTCTGATTTAACTGATTTTTTTGGTTCTTCTTTTTTTTCTAATTCAGATAGGGTGTTTAATACAGCATCTGTCTTAACTGACATTTTTGTAAATACAGACATACAGAAGAATATATTTTCCTGTGTTTTTGAAATCAAACCTTTATTAGTATTACGTGGAGTTATTTCCTTTGTATCTTTACCGATAAACATTCTGCCAACGTTTTTTAAATGTGAATTGGCTTCATGGATCTCATTACCAAGTTTTGATAAATAATCAATGTTTTGATCCATTGATTTTGTAGCACTGTCTAAGCCTTTTTTTATGGTTTCAATCATACCTTTAACATTAAGTTTTTTAACAGCTGCAGTTAAAGCTGATTTACCTTGTCTTTTAAAATCATTAACTGCTTTATCAACTGTTTTTAAAACATGTTGTTTTAGTTTTATTAAGGAGTTTTTTGCATCGTTGACTTTTGCTGTTACTTTGTCAACGGCTTTATTTGCGGTTGCACGAAATGTTTTGTCCTGAATAGTATTTAATTCCTGTTTTACACTTCTCAGTTCTTCTAAAACTGTATCAAATTGATTTTCCATTTGATCAATATATTGTATAAGATAATCAAATTCCTTTTTTTGATCACTCATACCATTTTCACCTAAGAGCTGGCTAAACTTTTTGATATTTTCCTGCTGTGATAATATTTGTTTTTCCATAATTAATGATCCTTTCTATAATGTGGAAAGATAGAAATTATCTTTCTCTATTTTCATTTGTTTTTTTCCTTTGACTTGAACGCTCATTCATATCATTAAATTCAGTAGCAACTAGATTATCTTCATTAAGAACAATATCACCATTATGATATTTATGTTTGACCTTAAGGATTGCTTCTCTTAATGAATTGGCTTCAATCTGGCAGATATGACTTAACGTTTCTTTGATCTCAATGTTATATTTATTCATATTGTTTTCCTTTCATAGAATTTTGACGATCTGTTGGCTTGGTTGTCATTAACTGATACAGTTTGGTATCTTTTGGGAACTGATTAATAAATGGAACTAACGAACTTCCATATTTGATTAGACCACACCCAGCATCAGCATTAGTGATATAGGACATTTGTTCATCACTGATACTTAACAGTTTGGCAAGTTTCTGTCTGTCTTGTGAAGCCTGATTCAACATCACAATAAATTCAGAGTTAGATAACATTGTACTTGCTGTTACAGAAGCTAATAAATATTCTACGTTTTGGGTAATTCCCGTTGGATACCCATCTCTTTTTCTGAACTGACGCCATGCACTGTTAAAAAAGGATGCTGAATACTCATTTTCAAATACAACATGAAATTCATCAATAAAGACATGAGTTCGGATTCCTTTTTTCCAGTTATCCGTAACTCGATTTATCATTGCATCGGTAATAACCAACAACCCCATAGTTTTAAGCTGTTTTCCTAAATCCATGATGTCGTAAACAATCATGCGATTATTTGTATCTACATTTGTTTTATGGGCGAAGGCATTTAATGAACCGTCTGTGAATAATTCCATTTCAAGTGCAAGATTATCTGCTTCCTTTTCTGGCTGTTCTAATAACTTCTCTCTTAATACGCAAAGGGTTGGCAACTTACCACCATTTTGATAATCCTCATAGACTAGAGCAACACAGCGGTCAATGATTGATTTTTCTTTTGCTCCTAACCCATTTTTATTCAGCTGCTCAAACAATGATAAGATGAACTCAGACTTATCAATAACAGGATTTTTGCCTTCTCCATAACCTTGTGTCATATCCATTGCATTGATATGGTCATCACTGCCTGCAGCAATATGGATAACCTCGCCACCTAGTGTTTTGATAAGTGCTGAATACTCATTTTCGGGATCACATACTAAGATATCATCGTTGGTGCTTAAGGCTAAAAAGACAATCAGTTCTTTAGCACTGAATGATTTCCCTGATCCTGGTACACCTAGTAAGAACGCTGACTGATTTAACAGATTTTCTTTGTTGACCATAATCAGATTATGCGATATTGCATTTTCACCATAGTAGATACCATCTTTATCCATGATCTCCTGAACTCTAAAAGGGTTTAATACTGCAAGGCTTTCTGTAGTGAGGGTACGAAGTGCATTGATCTTACGAAGACCAATTGGCAAAGCGGTATTTAGCCCATCCATCTGCTGAAAATTGAGAGGTGCCATTTGACATAGATGTTTTCGAGCAGTCGTTAATAACGTTTCACTGTCTGCTTCTAACTGTTCTAAACTGTCAGCTGTGAGTACAAAGGTTAAAACTGCAAACATCATTCGCTGATCTCTCGTGGTTAGATCATCTAAAAATTCTTTTGCTTCTTTTCTCTGCTGTTCCATATCGTAAGGGATAACAGCTGAAAAGTTGTTGCTAGCATTTTGTCGGCGTTGCCAGTTAGTTATATTTGTTTCTACACCTAATAATCTGTTTTCTACTTCTCTTACTGCTTCATCAGTTGGAACTGGAATCACATCAATACTCATCATCAGATTATGATTCATATCAGTTAATTCAGCAATCATACTATCCTTGATGTAACTGGCATATTCCTTCAAAAAAAGAACTCGACCATATCGTGTTCCCATAGTAAAATAATCTTTCTTAAATTCAAAACTGTCAGGACAGATATAATCCTTGAAATCATGTCCTTTTTTCATTAACTGCTTAAGATCAATATTGAAAAACATTTCTTCACCAGTTCGATAGAAATCATGCAGTATTTGTAATCGCTCAACTGCATTCAAGACTTTACATTTAGAATCGAGTCTTGCAAGATGGGCGGTCATATCAGTAGTAACACGACGAAAATATACTTTAGCATCTTCATAGTTTTTTCTAAATATTGATACAGTTAAATACATTTCTCTAATCATACCATTAGTTCCCATTGCTTTATCCAGTAACATCTGATTGTACTCCTTACGATATTGATCAAGTTCATCATTCATTAAAGGCAGTAATATTTCCTTTTCAAAATTCTCTTTATTCAATCGTCTTAATGATATTGTTATTTTAGTGGTTGCACCACTATCAAATGAGTTTAGTAGTTCTGAATATTCTAGGAACATTGCTTCTTTATCTTCACGTGATGCAACTGCATAGTTGATATCAGTAAATTTATACGTAATAGAAAACTTGTTTTTTCCTACCTGAAAGATACCATCATTGTAGATAGTATCAATAGGAATGATCTGCTGTATCTTTTTTGGCACTTTAAATTTCTCTTTATCCTGTTTGGTTAAATTACTTAACGTTTTTATCACGTTTTAACTCCTCTCTTTCTTTATTTGCTATATAGGGAATGAAGGCTTCCCAATAGACATTATTGCTTTCAAACTTGATTTCTCTAGGAATCAGTAATTCTGATTTGATCCATGCCCAGATAAACTGCTCTGCTGTAAGTCCGTTATAGGTAATAAAACCTAATACCGCAAATGGGGAAGCTCCTAAAATACAAAGCCATGATAATGTTTCTAATCCAAAATAGGGTTTCATTATAAAATACAATCCAACTGCCATAAGGCAGGACAGAATAGAAAAAATGAACTGTCTAAGTGACAGTCCAAAATAGATAGATTCAGTATAATTACGAATCTCCTTGTTTACTTTTACTTCCATTTTTAATCTCCTTTTCAAAATTGCACATTTGCACCTGATAAATTTTCTGTTATACTTATAACCAAATAGGAGGGGATCATTATGCCATTATTTGTAATATTATTAGGTATTAGTGTGCTATTATTCTTTATTTCATTAGCCATGAAAATTGCAGGTAAGTTACGATTAACATTACCGTTTGTTTATCTGTTGATTGCTGTTATCAGCACATTCTTTACAAGGTGGACAACTGAAAATGAACAGTTAGTTTTATATGGTCTATATGCAACGATTGCTATTAGTATCTTAAGCTGGCTGAAATCACTAAAAGATTTCATTAACGACAGAAGATATGCTAAAGCAGTTGAAGATGATGTTTCATGGCAGATTCAACAGGCAAGAGAACGTGGTATTTCACTTGATGATGTTTATGTTGATTCTCAGGGAACACTGCGTCACAATGAAACTAATAAACCAGTAATTTAAGATGTTACAATAACATCTTTTTTTGTTTATAAGCCCATCATTTCTCTAACAACCCGATCTGACATTTTCACCGCTCCTACAAGGACTAGCATATTGAAAATTAATTCGCCTACATAACTCCATACCTGAGTAACTGCCTGAGCAGTTTCATCTACTGCAGGTGGAGATGACGCAAACAATGAGAAGATGATACATGCTAATACAACGATTGCTCCCTCTAGGCAGACTGCACAGTATGATTTTAAAAAGGATTTACCAATATTCTGTGTTGGTTCACCGCCAAAGGTAGATAACGGTACTGGTGCTATTGCTGTATACAGATACAGTCTGAAAAAGCGACCATAGACACTCATTATCATGACAAAGCTTAATATAGTAATAAATAATCCGCCAATTAAGGTCACAGCCCACAATGGGATTGAATCAAAAAAGCCAACATCTTCTATTGCAGTAATAAGTGAATCGGGAAGTACTGTATCTGTTGCTGCACCAAATCCTGCACTGTTCATAATTGTCGATACAATTCCCTGTACAATCTCAAATAATGCAATCATCAGTTCTAGACCATAAGTGACAACTCCTTTTGCTAAGGCAAAACGAATAAATATCTTTAGTGCATGTTCAGGTTTCTTGACTTCTGAAAATGATCCGCAAGTTTTCATTACACCAACAACAAAAAATAAAACTAATAGAGCGAGACCAATGGCCATTAGTGCTCCATTAATCTGCTCGATAACTTGCCAAATGCCTCCACCTTTAAAATCTTTGGGTGATTGGGTAATGATGCTCCATATTTCAGCTAACTTTTCGTTCCATGTGTTTAAAGCATTCTGCAGGTTTTGAACGATCCAGTTATCACTTTCCATTAGCCTGCGATAGTATTCAAAATTTCTTTAGCGAATGTAATAATAACACCACCTGCAAGTGTCAAGAAACCATTCGCTCTTTGACTTGGATCATGAGATTTTAAACTCAGACCGATTTGAACAATACCAAAGCCAAGCAAAATCATCCCGATTGCTCGAATTAATCCAAAGATAAAATTACTAAGGTTATTAATAACTGTTAGTGGATCTCCTTCAGCATGAACAGGAGTCAATCCTAGTGTAAAGAATGCGACTAATACTACATATATAATAGATAATACTTTCCCTTTACGAGTTAGTGTTTGTTTTTCTTTCATTTAATAATTCCTCCATATTTTTTATTCATCAGCAAAAACAAATTCAGCATCACTTAAATCAAAATCCAAAGCATCATCAATATCATAAGTTAATGATACTGAAGCAATCGCTTCTGTAATTTCTCCATGATGATATTCCAAATCTTTATCACCGTTATCTGGTGTCATAGATACATTTGGATGATGAGTGATTTCATATTTTTTATCCATGATGGGACGTTCTCCACGTATGAATAAAATAGCCAGTTCATTATCCAATAACCTTACTTCATCAGGAGTTAAAAGCTCACGTCCATTATTTTGATAATTGGTAGAATAGTTACCGCTATGACCTGTGCTTTTACCATAAGTGTTGGTATCTATTGTTGCTTTACCTAATAGCTCTGATACATATTTATGAGTACTTTGCTCATTTCCTCCGAGATATAAAAATTCATCACAGTTACCAACAATGCTTTCCCACTGTTTTTCAAACAGTGCTTTTAGCTGAGCAAGGTTTTGAAGAATAATTGAGACGGATACCTCTCTACTACGCATGACAGAAAGTATCTTGTCAAAATCATCCGGCAAGCTGACATTAGCAAACTCATCCATTAGGAAATGGACATGAACAGGCAAACGTCCATGATATTTATGGTCAGCAACCCAGAACAACTGCTGAAACAATTGTGTATATAAAATTGAGATTAGAAAGTTGAACGACGTATCGTTATCAGGAATAATGGCAAATAATGCCACTTTCTTTTCACCGATACTTGTCATATCTAATTCATCAGTCTGTGTTAATTTCGATAAAGATTCAAGATTGAACTTTTCCAATCTTGCTGCTAAAGTAATCTGAATAGATTTTAAGGTTTTCGCTGATCCTGAATGATAATCTCGATAATACTTCACTGCGATATGATTAGGATCTCTTTGTTCCAGACGAAAGAAAAGTACATCTAATGGGGACTGATAATAGTCATCATCTTCATGTACTTCGCCAGCACGTAACATTTCCATAACCATAGGGAAGTTCTGTTCATCTTCTGGTGCTTCATATTTAAGATAAAAAATTAGTGCCAGCAGTAACATAGATGCAGCAGTGTCCCAAAACGGATCCTGACTTTGTGAGCCTTTAGGTGTTGTTGCCTTAAATAGATTAGTAACTAACTTTTGTACATCATTATCATTTTTTAAATAAGCAAACGGGTTATAACAAAATGATTTATCCATATTAATAAGGTCTAATACACGGACTTCATATCCCGTTTTCTTAAGCATATGACCAGTATCTCTCGTAAGCTCACCTTTAGGATCTAATACGACAAAACTGGTATTGCCCTGTAAAAGATTAGGTTTTGCATAAAATCTTGTCTTACCAGCACCACTACCTCCACAGATCAAAGTGAGTAGATTACGTCGATGTTTTCGGCTTTTATAGCTGATACGGACATTTTGTGTCAATATCTTATCTTCAATGGGTTTCTTACTTGAATATTTTTTATTCACTTTTGTAATGGAACCCCATTTTGCTGAACCATGTTCTTCGCCACGACGATAGTTCTTTTTGGTAGAATAATAGATTCCAATACCTGCACCATAAATACATAGAAAAAGGAAGATAGTTTTTAGGCTATCTTCCATCCATGTAATAGATAATGGATTGTTTAAGGCATTGGTCATATCAGCAAGATGTGCAAATATACCTCCTCTAAATAAATAGGGTGCTAATAACAAAGCTATCCAGATAACTGGAATAGTACCAGCGAGGTAAAGCGCAATATATGTCTGATTATGTTCATCGCTCACTGCGATCACATCCTTTATATCTTTCTTTGGCTTCAATGACTTTTAGTAAGGTATTATCAATGATTTCAGTATCCTGATCGTTTTTGATCATTTCAGTTCTTCTGTCATTGAGAGTGTTTAAAATAATACCATAATCATATCTATCAAGCCTAAGTGTATATATTTCTTTCATGGCGTATCCCTTTATCTTTCATATGATTTTTCTTTTGTAGCACGATTTTTTACTAATGTTGGTTCCATACGATTAGAGATGTCATTTGCAATACTTTTGATTTTTGTTAATTCCTTTTTGATATCCTGCGGTTCATTGGTTTCACTTTCAGGGCTGACTTCAAAAGTAAAATCATCAGTATTAATACCATACTGCTTACATAACATATAGGATGCTGCATAGGCTGTTAAATGACTTTCGTTACGATCATAATCAGGATTATCTTTTGCCATCATTGCATGTGCAATCTCCATCGTTGTCAGCTGAAAGACTTTGACACCATCGTCAAGACCGTTTCTTAAATAGATCCTATCTGAATTTTTATCATATAAAACAGCATATCCTTGTGGCATTTGTTCTGGAGCAATAGATTTAAAGGCAACAGGAGAACTGTTGGCTATTGCTCTAATCAAACTGTTAATATCATTCAATGGTGTTTCACGATGACGTGAGTTTTTAGACTGTGAGATATCATAGACTTTTTTAGCGTTGATATATGTTCCAACTGATCCATCTTCACGACGATACTCATCACCTGGTTCTAAAATCAATACATTATTGTCTAATTCATTTTTACGGATATAGTTTTTTTGATTTTTCCAGTAATTAAGATCACCTAACTGTGTTGCCTGTGGCATTTGTTTTAATATCAGTAAAGCATTGTTAACAGAGTAATTAGGGAATCTGCTCTGCACATCTAAATAGGACTGAAACACTTTAGGATTATCACTTACATTTAATGCCATTTCATCGGCCATAGTATAACATAGTTCTCTATTTGCCTTACTTTCAGCAACAAAAGCTTCAATAGATTTTTGTCTTGTTTCTTCAGGACTTGAAATACCTGTAAACATATCATTAAAATTACTCATAAGTTGTTACCTCTCTTTTCTTTTCGATTTTTTAGTTTTAGGCTGTTTGTGATTGACAGCTTTAGAAGAATGTGATTTTGACTTTTCTTCTTTGACTGGATGAGTCGCTTTTTTATCCTGTTCTGTCTTTATTTCCTTTAACTGTGATTTAACACTAGGCTTTGGCAGTTTAACAGGTTCCCCCACGACTTTCTTCGATAAAGGCTCGGACTGACGGGATTTTGTCGTCTTCGCCAGATTGGGGTTTGAAGCATTTGTTTCTTTTTGAAGTGGTTTTGCAAATACTTCTTCCATTACTTTTTCATTTTCCGATTTCATTGGTTGGTTACGATCAGGGATTTCTTTATTCTTTTTCGCTTCACGTGTTCTTTCAATATCAGATTTGATTTGAGCTTCAGATTGACAGACATCAGCAAACTTGAATCGCTCAACAATGCGATTGATTCTGCTTGCATCTTCCTGCTTAACGATAATGTCAACCATGCCGTCGTTGCTCATTTTTGAATCTCGAATACCGCTGTACAAAATACCGTATTTTTTTGCTTCGATTTTAAACTGATCATAATCACTGGCTTTAACAGTAAAAATAGTTAAAGGTCGTCCTGTTTTAATTAGATTCTCTAAACGGGTACGACCTTTGCTTTTCTTATTGTCTTTTAAAATTGCATAAAGCATGGTTGCCACTTCCTTAGCAGCTGCTCCTGTAATACGTAATGCAACTTCTGCACCATTCAAGCCCATCTTAATGACTTGATCGGCGGCTTCTCCTCCTGTGTTCAATTTTCGATTCCTCCTTTCTTTCATCTTCTTTAATAACTTTTAACTTTTCTTTTATAACTTCTGAACGTTTTGCAATATGATCACATAAAATCACCTCCTTTCGCAATTTACCAATTTCAGCAGTCAGTTTTGATATCTCACTTTTCAGTAATGATTTTTCATCTTCAGAGTGGACACTTCTAAGTTTGTAACGCATATGTTTACGTTTGCTGATTAGCGAGTTCATTTGTTCCTGCTGTTGATTCTGGTATGAAAAAAGCTGCTTAGAAGTATCAATCTTATTAATACACAACAGCTTAGTTTCTTTATTTATGTTATCTAATTTTGCCAAGTCTTCCTTTAACAAAAAGTGAAGTCTGGCAGGGGATATTGATTTGTTTTTTGGCAGTATTCCTAACTTAAAGCAGTATTGAAAATATAGGGCACGAATCCCTTTATACTTACGATGTTTATTAAGAGGACCATGTAGTTTCATGACAATGACTTTGTCTGGCTCTTTCTTTTCAGGCGGTATATTTCTAGTGTTGTTTAATATCTTTTTACAAATGGCATCATAGCTATATTCATCACCTAGATTTCTTGCTAACTTCATACCACGTTCTTTTCCTTGAGGTCGAACGGTAATATCTTTACCTTGTTTGATTGTATATCCTTTTTGTCTGAGCAGATAAAAGAACTGTTTATCAGTTACTGCTTTTGAAACAGCCTCATCTACATCTGCCTTGATAATACCACGCCATGTTGGTCTGCCGTCTTTTTCGGCTTTCCATTCGCCATAATGTTTTGCTTTGCCACGCTTTGGATTTTCAATAACTGACAATCCAAATTCTTTACAGATTCGATCTGAGGTTTTACGCATCAGCATATATGTTTTTGTACAGTCATTGTAACGATATCCATCTTTAAAAGAGACTGAATTTAAGACAAAATGATTGTGGATATGATTTTCCTTATCCAAATGAGTAGCAACGATTACTTGAAATCGTTCACCCCATAATTCATTAGCAAGCCTTACACCAATCTCATGTGCTATATCAGGAGTTGTTTCATTAGGGGCGAAAGACTGATAACCATGAAAGGCAACAATACCATCTTTTTTGCCATAACGCTTTTTAACTGCCATCATTTCCGTTCTTGCAGTGTTGATAGAACAGTTGATGCCACTAACAAAATGTTCTTTAAGTTCTTCAGATACTGTTGCATCTTCACGCATTGCATATCCAATAACATCACCTAATGCTTCAGTATCCTGATCATTCATATTCTGTTTTTCGTAGTATTTGGGGTTAGTTGTTTTTTCTGGGTTTTCAGCATAGATAACTAATTTACCTAGCCAGCCTTTAACATCCCATATCGCTGTAGTTGCCATTATTTATCCATAGGCTTTGGCAAAATAACTGCTTCAGTTATCTTTGTTACAGCATTTTCAAATTCTTTGACTGCCAGATCATACTGTTCAACGTTAATGACATTTAACTGATGGGCTTTTCTTGCTAACTGGTTTAGATTGTTACCAATAGCGTGTAATTCTTTCATCATTGCATAGTAATCAGCAGGAGGACTATCTTTAGGAACAACACCGTTTATTAAATGACGTATATATGCTTCCTGAGATAAGCCACTTCTTTTCACTAATGTAGCAAGATGATTTTTTTCTTTTTCATTTAATCTTGTGATAATTGATATATTTCGTTTTCTCATTTTTTGCTCCTTTTTATTGTAAAATAAAAACAACAGCTTATTTTCATTCTGTTGCTTATTGTATTAATAAATTATTTTCTAATTTAAATACATATCCATTACTATTTAAAATATTAAATGTATCAATTAATCTAAATTGCTGATTCCTATCAATTAATAATTCTTTCTCATTTCTAAATAATACAAACCAACTTATATCACTAATATATGCAACTGGAGAACCCTTAGGAATCAATATTATAGCATATCCCTTGCTGTTAGATACTTTAAAAAATCTATTCAATAGTATACGATGATATACATGAGTACCTTTAAAATCTGCACATTTAAAAATACTATTTTTATTTAAAGTTTTATAATAGTTATTTTCCTTTTTATCAATACATCTAACTACTATAATATTTTCTTTTAATATTGGACATTTTCTTATTGCCTTTGAAATAATACTAGCTTCAAAACAATCTTTATTATCCCTTAACTTAGCATTTATTTTTTTTGAATTTCTAATATACTTCCTTATTGCTTTTTTCTCCTCTTTATTCAAATTCTTTTTCCAATTCGAAAATTGCTTTTTTAAATTATTAACATGTACTACTTTAAAATGCACACTTTCATCAATTCTACTATCTATTCTATAATGTATATTTCCTCACCTTCTTACTCTATTTAATTTTTAAAGGGTATTAGGGCAATTCCCTAAAAAGGATAATGGGCTATCCATATCCAGTGCTTGCTGGTATAGTGCATTATATAAAATTAGATTGTGCATTTTTATTCTTCGTTATTACTGACCGGCTCAAATATTTACCTAATAAACTATTAGAATTACATATAATATTAAAACAGTACGCTAAATTAATATCAATACATTATGGGATATATGGTACGTTGTCTTCATCAAACAAACCGTTATATATTATTTGATAGTATTGTTTTCCATATAGATCACTGCAATATTGCGTACCCATATACTCATATGCAGTATAAGGATATTCATTATTATTTTTCCATGTATATTTAGTAATACTTACAAACAGGCTCATAACATCACTTTGACTGAATTTATTTGATGGAAATACAAAGTAGTCATATGTTTCATCACCTAATTCACTTTCATACCCGAAATTTTTAGCACTTATAACATGATATTGTTTCATTGGTATCATCTCCTTCAATTTTAATAAATAGTCGATATTTTACCTATCATATCAATTTACTATTCATTAAATTCTAATTTACCAGTTTGATAAACTGGAATTTACAATGTATTACCAAATAAATGGGATCAGTTTATACTTCGTTTGTTTTGTATATTCATAGTACCCATCTAATCCATCTTTAAGCATCCTATCCTCTAATGCTGTTCGTATTACGATGATTACAGCAGTTATTACCATACATATCCAAACACTAACATAAGGAAAAATCAAAGATAACCCAATACTATTTAATATTAGTCCACTATACGCAGGATGCCGGACAATTCTATACGGTCCTGTTGTACAAACCTTTTGATTTCTGTCACTTTGGATTCTCGCTGTAGATTCTAAAAAAGAGTTTTCTATAGTTGCTTTTGTCGAGAACCATGCTGCAAACATGGTTAAAACAATTCCTAAATAATATGCTAAATTTAAGTGCTCACTGCTTTCATACATGCCTGCTAATAAATATACTGCAAAATAATTTAATATCCAAAATACAAATAAAAGTATTTTATCCCATGTTGGAGAATCCGTATTTATTTTTCCTCGTTTTGCTAATAGTTCCTCATTTGTTTTGAACAAAATCAAACAAATTATAATGGTTGTGATGAAAAGATAAATAAAATAGAATATTCCTGCATATGTCAGTGTAAACCCTGCACCAATTAGATATAGTAAAAAACTTATTATTTTTTGAAAACCTACTCTTGCTAGATATGAATAAGACTGCTTTCTCATTGCTGTCACCTCACATAAAAATTCTAATTTATCTATGGCTATATTATCTCATTAAATAATATTGTACACAAGAAATTTAGAAGTTTAAGCATATTTTAAAATATTTTGTAACAAATAAAAATTATCTTGTATATTCTTTATTATCCATTTTTGATCTAGATTTTACTTTAGCAATACCCAGTCTCATACATAGATTATCATTAGTATCTTTATAGTATTTTGGTGGATCATCATAACAAGTGTATTCTGGCAATTTCAATTTCATAATTTCAATAATCAATGCTGTTGCTTGTCGGCCAACTTTATCAAGATCTAAATGAAAAATTATATTTTTAATTTTAGGGTGATCTATAAGGAATTGTTGTAATGCCAGTGGAATCTTGATTTCCTTGGTATCATTTCTAGGTGCATAAATACCTGTTAGCGAAAGAATATGCTCGTGATTAAATTCTTTGTTATCCTGCTCAAATAAAGTAGCTTGAGATAATACATCTATCGGTGCTTCATTGATATGAACTGTGTCACAGTCAGGATTGCTTGATTCAATGCAAAACGAATAACGTTTATCACTGCCGGTTGCATCACCTATGAAATCTTGATTAATCCCACGTAATGCTATATGTCGAGGTTTATTAGTCTTTTTGTCCCAGCCTATAAAAGCAACATTTTGATATACCTTATTTGTTGAAGGACTGAAATATTCATTTTCATATAATAGATAATGGTCAATACAATGTTTAATAATATTAAATGATATTCCTCGACTTAATAAATAATCAATAGCATTTTGATCAGTTTTTGCTCTTTGAGGAATTTGTAATTTTTTATCTCTTTCTTTTTCTGAGTAGGGGACATATTCAGGTGCTTTTACATTTATATTTTCAGCAATAATATTTGCTGCCTCTAGAAATGTATAATTGTCTACTTTAATTAAAAAATCCAATGCTGATTTACCGCCAATACCCATTGACTGCCAATTCCATAATCCATTTGAAATATGCAAACTGTCGTGATCACGTATACAATAGGTATTATGCGAAATCTTTTTTAATCTATCTGGCTGATAATTTAACAGATATGTTAATAGATCAACCTGTTTTACTTTCTTTAATATCTCTGGTTTTATATATGCCATTTTTACATAACTCCTTGTAATTATTTTTTAATGCAAAAAGGAGAATCATTTTATTGACTCTCCTTAAAGATATTTGCTCTTGCAAGCATGAGTATCATATCTTTAACTCCTCTAAAATAAGCTTCTTTCATCAGAACTTTATTTATAGAGTTATTGATTTCATGATATTCTTTTATGTTTTTTAAATCTTCATCTTCGATGTTAACTGCTTGTGATAATTCAATTTTATTGATTACTGGAAAATCTGTTAATAGCAGTTTTTTGATATACATCAGTTCCCGGTAATCACTTTGTAGCTCTGCATCCTGAATGATTTCATAGCACAATTCATCAAAATTCTCATTCAATATTGTAAGAATACTCTTATAATTTCTATCCTCTAACATTCTCCCACCTCCACCTAATACAGTACTGAAAAGGTAGGGAGATTTCAAATGTGCGATTTGTTACAGCAGATTAGTAATCATTAACCATTGCAGACATTCTGCTGATCCAATCTTATACATTTCATAAATCTCATAATTACTGATCTTATGCTGATTGTATATATAGGTTGCTAAAGCCTGTATTTCTTCTTTAGTATATATATCATTTGTTGCTTCAGCAGATTCAATAATCTCAACTAAGTTAGGGTACTGCAGTTTTATTTTTTCACATTCTTTAGTTAACCTTATATACTCCTTGCAGTTAGTTAGGCTGACTAACATCTTCTTGTCTAGCCTTTCAAAGAAATCACAAAAAGATGAAGTATTTTCTTCTAAAAACGGATCAATATATTTTATCATAAAATACCTATCATACTTAGTAACGTTATACAATCAGCAAACCCTGTTTTATAAAATTCCATATGCTCATAATCATCTATTTGTCGTTGATATTCAAGATATTTTTTTAATGCCTGCATCTGTTCCTTAGAATATGATTCCTGTGATAATTCCCTTATTTCAAAGAAGTCAAAAATAAAATAATTTTGGCGAGCAAATTGACTTGCTTTTTCATTTAACTTACGATATTTTTCACACTTTTGTTCTAATTCAGAACAACTCTTTTCATCTAAACGGTCTAAAAAAGGACTCATAAGCGTTGTATATTCTTCACTTAATAAATCAATGAACTTCATTTCTATCCACCTCCTGATTACATTATAGGAAAAGGATAGCAAAACAACAAATGTGCGATTAAAACATTTAACGCTCATAATCTTTGGATTTTGCTGATATTTCTTTTTCTGTAGAGGAATCTATTTCGTCTGCATCTATAATATTTGGTTCTTTTTCTTCTATTTTTAATTCCATTGTCAGTTTTGCAAACTCCTTTGTTTTTCTTTGCAGTTCATCTTCACGCTCAAATGGCTTTTCAGCTTCTATTTTTGCTGAGGCTAATTGATTTTTTACATCAACAAGAGCATTTTCATTTTCGAGTAACTGTTTTTCTAGTCCATCAAGAACATTATTAATTCTAATGATATTACCATATTTATCAGTACCTAAGTCAATCTGATAGCGACCATGACCTTTTAACTGAAGTTTATATTCTGCATGAAATGAATCAAAGAATACATATAATTCAAAAGAGCGATATTCACCAATAAGAATAGGGTCAGGAGAAGTAACTGTTTGACATTGTTCAATCAGTTTACTACCAGCTTCTGCCTTATCCCGAATAAAAACATTATTTAACGTCATACCAACAAAATCATCATTAGCATGTAGTGGATTTTGATTGCGTAATTCAATATCCAGTTTAAGGTGTTCAATAGTTTCTTCCAGTTGACTGATTTGCTGAGGATATTTTTTAATGATAGCATCCTGATATTCATATTTTTGATTGAGGAAACTGGCTTTTAATACATTCAGTTTATTGATTTCCTGTTCAAGATTACATCGTTCCATAATCTTAGGATCACCAGAGGCAATTGCTTTAATTTCTGCATAATTTAATACAGCTTCATCAATTTCCTCCATCACACGCTGAGGTGTTTTAGAAGTGAATACCTGTGATATAAAAGTCTGCTTTTTCTCAATTGTCTGATAGAGATAGGAATCGAAGGTTCCCTCAGTTACATATGTGTAAATAGAGGCTTCACTATTAAGATTTCCTTGTCTTGCAATTCTACCATGACGCTGTTCTAAATCTCGAGGTCTCCATGGACAGTCCAAATCATGCAATGCAACTAGACGATCCTGAATATTTGTTCCAGCACCCATTTTAGAAGTTGAACCATTAATCACACGTACCTTACCTTGTCTAACCTTACTAAATAAATCCTGCTTTTGTTTTTCGGTTTTAGCAATATGAATATGTTCAACTTCTTCTTCGGGAATTCCTTTTGCAATCAGCTTCATTTTAATATCATCATAGACATTAAACTCATTTTTTCCGTTAGGCGTAGACAAATCACAGAACATGATCTGGGTTAGATTTTCATCTTTATATTCTTTCCAAATGCGATAAATGTTATCAACACAGGCATTGACTTTACTATTAGGATTATCGGGCAATAAAGGATTAATAATTCTTTGGTCTAATGCCAATTTACGACCATCATTCGTTATTTTTAACATATTATCAATATGTGGATCTACCTTACGATTTCTAATATCTTCTGCACGATCACCGAGTGCCTTAATCATGTCTTTTTGCTCGTTGGTGGCAGGAACTGAAATGACTTCCTTGTGCATATTAGGGGTAGGTAGCTGTAACATATCTGCTGTCTGGATATCTGCAACTTCTTTAAACAGCGTCATCAATTCCGGTAAATTATAAAATCTTGAAAATCTTGTCTTTAATCTGAATCCGTTGCCCTCTGGAGTCAATTCCATAGCCGTTGTTGTTTCTCCAAAAGTAGAAGCCCATGCATCAAAGGACTCTAATCCATGTTCCTGTAACATATTGTATTGCAGATATCTTTGCATTGTATAAAGTTCTGCCATACTGTTAGCTACTGGTGTACCAGTTGCAAATACAACACCACGATAATTGGTTAATTCATCAAGGTAACGTGTTTTCATAAAAAGATCAGATGCTCTTTGTGAGTTGGTTTGAGATATTCCTGATACATTACGCATTTTCGAAAATAAAAATAAGTTCTTAAATAGGTCAGCTTCATCAACAAACATCATATCAATGCCTAACTGCTCAAAACATAAGATGTCATCTTTTTTGGAATTATCATTGAGTTTCTGCATTTTTTCTTTGAGACGCTTTTTCATTCCTTCAAGCTGTTTAACAGTATATCGTTCACCATTGTTATTTTTAACTGCTTCAATACTGTTTGTGATTTCTTCAATTTGATCTTCCATCATCTTGATTTGTCGTTCTACTGAAATAGGCATTTTAATAAACTGAGAATGAGTAACAATAACGCCATCCCATTCACCAGTTGATATTCGTGAAAAGAACTGATGACGATTATTTTTTGATAATGTATCTGTTGTTGCAACTAAAATATTGGCACTAGGGTACAGTCGATAAAAATCACTAGCAAAATCATTAATGATATTATTAGGGACAACATAAATAGGTTTACTGCAAAGTCCTAGACGCTTTGCTTCCATTCCGGCACCAATCATTTCAAAAGTCTTGCCAGCCCCAACTGAATGAGCGAGTAGTGTATTACCGCCGTAAAGGATTCTGGCAATTGCATCGATCTGATGTTTCCTTAATTGAATATCAGTATTCATACCTGTAAATGATAAATGACTGCCATCATACGTTCGATTACGAATGGAATTGAATTTTTCATTGTAAATCTTGGTTAATCGTTCACGACGGTCAGGATCAGACCATACCCACTCAATAAATCTGGATTTGATAATATCCTGTTTATCTTGAGCAATTGCTGTTTCTTTTTTATTCAAAACACGAATTTCTTTACCTTCATCATCTAATTTAGTATCAAAGATTTTGACATCTCTTAAATTCAAGGTGTTTTCGATAATTTTATAAGCATTGATACGATGTGTTCCAAAAGTTTTGGTTGCTCTAACACCACTGTCCAAACTTTTACGAGTTACATTCCATTCTTCAGTAGCTGCTAAATAGATAACATGAATATCTTTCTGTTTCCATGATGGGGTTTCCAGAAGATGAAAGATAAACTGCCTATAAACATCTGTAGGTATCCATGTTGTTCCTAATCGTAAACTGATATCACTGGCTTTAATTGGTTCAGGTTGTACTTTTTCTAAGGCTTCAACATTTGATTGATAAAGCTCTGGATTTTGCTTAGCTACTTGTTTTGCGATAGCTAGTTTTGTTCTTACATTACCTGATAGATATTCATCAGCAGTTTCATAAACTGGGATACCATTTTCATTTAGTTTCTCTGGATTAGGGAAGATAACCCCCTCTAATTTTTCAATCAGTTCATCTTTACTGAAACTTGATATCTTGCTCATGAAATCAAAGTCAACGTGGGCTTTTTCAGCGATACATACCATCAAGGCTTCACTTGCAGTATCTACGGATTGGATAACTTTTTTTGCCTTGATTGTCTGCTTATAAAAGATATCAGCCTTCTTTTTAAATGTTCTATCATCATTTAATATTTCCAATGAACAAAGAAGGCTGTAAGAACTATCATCCTGAAATGCCAGTTTATTTCCACGACTGTTAATGATTCCATAATTTTTACTGAAATCGTCATAGAGTGAATTAAGTTTTTGCTGTTCTTCATTAACTAGATGAATAGGTGCTTCGTTAGTTTGTAGATCAATTAATTCTCTCATGCAGTCACGTATACCTATCATTCCTCTTACTCTGTTTTCAGCGGTTAAGGACATATCTGAAGGATACATTCTACTGTTTTCACGATAATAAATAGTACCGTCTACAATACAGTAACTAAAGTTGCGAACAGTTGGATCAGCTGGAATTGACTGATCTTCTTCATCAGTGAACAGTATTGGTTCAGTATTTATTTTGGCTTCTATAGAATCCATTGCAATTGCAAGTGATTGTGACAGATCAACGCCTTCAATTGCTTTACAGCTTGTTGTTTTACCGTATTGTGATGTTTCTTCAACCATTGTTCCTAGAACCATTTCAGGATGTGATACAAAATAAGAATTCATTGTTAAACCATCTTCATTTGTATCTAAATAAATCCATTCAGGTTCATAAACAAGTGGTCTTTCTCTTTTTTGAAGAATTAAGATATCGCTGGTAATTCTTGTTCCTGCATTATTCATGAAGGTATTATCAGGTAAACGAACAGCACCAAGCAGTTCAGCTCTTTGGGCAATATATTTTCTAACATCACTGTTTTGCTTATCCATTGTAAACTTAGAAGTCAATAGGATAACAATACCGCCTGTTTTAACCTTGTCCAATGCTTTAGCAAAGAAGTAATCATGTATCATAAACTTGTTTTTATTGTAACGGGGATCATGAATAGGAATCTGACCAAAAGGGACATTACCTACCACTGCATCAAATAGATTATCAGGAACATCTGTATTTTCAAAAGGTTGTATTGCTATCGTTGCGTTCTGATAAAGATGTTGTGCAATCTTACCTGATATTTCATCAAGTTCAACACCATAAAAATGACAGTCCATATCATTAGGCTTCATTCCAAAGAAATGACCAATACCACATGATGGTTCAAGGATATTTCCTGTTTTCAATCCCATATCAGATAATTTATGATAAATCGATTGAATCACAATTGGTGGTGTATAAAAAGCAGTTAGAGTTGATTCTCTAGCTGCCCTGTACTGTTTGTCATTGAGGAGGTCCTTCAATTCCAAGTATTCATTTTTCCAGTTTGGCTTTGTTTGATCAAAAGCATCAGCTAATGAACCCCAGCCAACAAAACGAGATAATATTTCCTGTTCTTCAGGAGTTGCAAGCCGATGTTCTATTTCCAATTCTTTTAACAATTGGATTGCCTTTACATTAGCTTTGTATTTTTCCTTAGGACCGCCTGCACCTAAATCCATATTAGTAATAACAAAGTCATGACGTTCATCATTTGATATTTCTGGATAAAGTTTATGTGATGCAATGTCGGAAGTTGGCTGATGGACCTTATTAGGAATATTTGTAACCTCAGCGATTCCAACATCTTCAACTAATTCTTTTTGAGATGGTAAATCTTTACTGTTATTATTATGTTTGGCAACAAGAATAGAAATTCTATTTTGGGGATCACTGTCATACTGTTCTCGAAAATATTTTAAATCATCATCACTGCCATCAAAGTTTGAAATTAATCCATCTGTTCCATACTCTATTTCAGTAGGATAATTATTTAAAAAGATTCTCATTTGTTCAAGATGATATTCTTTATCAATAATGCTGTTAAGCCATTTATTGGCATACTCATTTAGTTCTTTTTCAGTATCAGTGTCAACGACTTCATTACCATTCGTCGATACTGACTGATAATAGGCAGGATTATCTTTTTCAAATGTTCTTGCACTGAATAACTGCTGATCTGTATCAAGTACAAATTCCATATTGGTATCAGTCAATAGACTGTCATCAGTTTCTAAATAATGAGTCATTGAAATACGATCATCAATGATTTCGATATCCAAAGGTAAATCATGTTTACCTGCAGTAAAACGCATAAATTCACTTTCGCCAGTAATAATCAGCGGTGCGATCTGCTTTAGAAGATTGTAGTTCTTTTGAGCAATTTCACTTTCTTTAACAAGTTGGATATTTTCTTTTCCAGTCTCCAGTATAGGAATCAATGAAGATATCTTACCTATTGGATCATCATGATAATTTTCTAAATATGAAGAAAGGGCAGTATCACTACCATCAAATGAAGTTATGTTGCCGTCATAACCGTAGGTAATAACTGTTTCTTTACCGTCACCATTAAACAGAATAGAAGTAAGAATATATTTATCATTGGCAATGTTTTTAATAAACTTATTAGCAGATTCATTCATCTGCTGTTCTTCATTGTAATCATCAACTTCTTCTTCGTTAAATAACGTTACCTTAGTTGTTTCTCCATCAGTTGTGATTTCACGAATGTTTAAAGTTTCAAGAGAATTATCTAATTTAAAAAGATATTGTTCATCATTATTATGAGTAATTATAATCATATCTTCATTAAGTGTGATTGAAATTGTACTCAGCTCTTTGGGTGAACGAAATATCATTTCAGTTGCCTGATTATTAATAATAAGCGGTGCAATTCTTTTTAAAAGGACATAGTTTTGGTAACCCAGTGTATTTCTTTCCTTATCATCTGCAACAATTAGATCTTGTTCCTGATTATCATTAACTCTCATCAATGGTCTGTTTTGGTCATAAAGGTATTCATTTCGATAGTCATGTCTAAGATCACTTTCAAAATCTTCTTTACTGATTTCCAAATCATTATCATCATACAGATTAATAACTATCTCATCTTCGTCAATCAGTTCTATTGTTCCATAAACAGGTATATGATTATGAATAATAAAAACAAAATCGCCAGTATTGTAGCGTGGCTCTTCCTGAGAAATATAAGGACGATAGGAATAACGGATTTCGTTGTCACTGCTGAGATTTGATCCTTTTTCTAAGGCAAAGTAGATACTTAACTCTTCTCTAAGCATTTTTGCAGCTGCAACAGTTTCTGTATCATCTTCTTCTATAATGACAGCATTCATGAATTTGATAAAACCTTGTAATCCTTCAATATCATTAAGTGTATCCTTTTGATTTTGTACTGCATCTTGGAAATCTTCATACTGATCAGCAAAGTCATAAGGATCATATATTTGTGCAAACTCTGCTAGTGATCTTGCTAACGAATCAAATAAATTATTAGCAGGCTCGTAAGGTGTATCAATGATAGGTGTTTTTTTCTCGTTAAAGAGGGTATAAGTCCCCTGATAAAAATCCTGTACACGATTGAAGTATTTCATCATATTTTCATAATTTTTATCAAATTCAGCAGTGTTTAATAAAGCAATCTGCATCATATCAAGGATATTAGCAGTATTGGATGGATCTTTTAATAGAGTTTTGATTTCATTGTTTTTATCCTTATCTTCCAATTGTGTGTTATATGGTCTTGGATTGTTTAGCGGTAATCGACAAAAGAATGAGTAAATATTTCTAGCAAGCACCTCTATTTCATAATCATTCATACCTGCTTTTTGTTCATCATTTAAATATTTATCTCTCTCAATGAGATAGGATAATCTTTGTTCAACATCCTTCCACTTTAACAGCACCTTAGCATATGGTTTGTTGTAGCTGCCTGTTTTAATTTTTAATCCTTTGGAATCCGAATCATAATCACTTGAACCGCTGATTCCCCACATATCTTTAAGAAATTTAATTCTTTCTTTTTTGTCTTTATTGTTTAGAAAAAAAGAAAGTGTATCGTATTTTTGATGTACACGATGTTGACTGGCAATGACTGAATCGATTGTATCCTGAGTTATAAAATAAGTGTAATGCGGTTCTTTATAATCAGTTGCTTTGAACTTGATATGAGGCATTGTAAGTTGCTTAATAACTGGAAGGATTCTATCAGGTGCATACATTCTCCAGTGATGACGCATGAAATCTGGATTGTTTTGATAGTCATCATTGAATGCCGTTAAAGCATTTATAGCCCTGTCTAAAAATTCTTTGTCCTTTAATAATTTTGCCATCTGGGCTGTTCCATCAGGGAAACCCTTGTGATAGTATTGCCGAAGTTCCATCATATGATCTGTTTCATCGAAGTCCATATCCTGACACATATACCACAAATGTTCTGAGGCTTGCTGATATTCATAATCTGTGCATTGATCAAGTTCATTTTGTGAAATGTATCGTCCTTGATCTAAAAGGCTACGAATACTTTTTGCCACGTCCTGCCAAGTCAATGTCTGTTTATCATAAGCATTAACAATTCCATCACCCCAGGTGATTTGCATACCGTCACTGTTCCACTTATAGCTGAGACTGCGATTATTGATAATAAAACCATTACTGCCTTCATAATATAACTTTTTAAGAAACTCAGCATTTTGTTCAACAGGTTGATCTAATGAGAAATGGATGGCTATTTTCATCTTAGAATCTTTTTCTTCAGTTCCTTCACTCAAAACTGCATCAATAATGTATTGAGGCATTGTGAAAGGCTGTTTTTCCTTGTTGTTTTGAGATGGTTCAACAGGTTCCATGTCAAATAAATTTAACTGCTGTTTTTGAGCTGTTGGAAGTGGCTTTAAAGGAATTGAAAGATAAACATTTCTATCAATCATGTCCTCAATAAAGGAAGTTACATCCTGCCATGATACATAATCTTCATAATCAGGATTAGCGTAACCTCCTTTCCAGACTCTTAACATATCTTTGCCCTGATCATGATAATAGCCTAAACGCTGATTGTGATAGATTTCTTCAACAATCATGACTTTAAAACTTTCTTTAACATAGTTAGTACGTTTATCCTTATCATTATAAAATTCAAATACTGCTTGAATATCTTTATTTTTATGACTGCGAAAGCGATCATATTTGATCAAATGTTCGTATTCAATAAGTGTAAAAAAAGCAGGTATTTTATAATTACCCGCTTCTTCATTATCCTCATTTTTATCTAACTGTAAATCAGTTCCTTTATGATGATCTCGTGAATCGTTTCCTCGATGTTGTTCATCCTCTGAATCCACTCCATCTGATTTGATTCTTTCAATTCTTCCGTTACTTCCATCTGCTCCATCAACTGTTTCATCAGCAGTTCTTTCCTCTGATTTGCCATCTCCTCGATCTCCAACAGGTGCTGATTGAGAGTCTGTGATGTCAACAGATTGGTGAACAGTATCGGACGGTGCTGCTGAAGATAATTCCTCCTCATCAGCCCATATTTGCCTAACTGAACTTCGTTCTCGTTTTTCAATGTTAAATTGGGGATCTGATACTCGCCCATTGGAATATAATCTAGTTTCATTATCTTCATGACTCCTTTCATCATTGATATCTTTTTCAGTTTTATTGTAGCTGTTCTTTTTATTATCTACAATTGTGCGATTTTCATCTCTGATAAGACTAAGAACAGTTTTTCTTATTTCACCGATAACCATTTGTGATATATCTTTAGCTGGTATCCCTAAAGCATTCAATGTTTCTCGTGTATTGAATTGAGCAATTTGACGTAAAATATCATTACTAATATAATCATCGGCATTAATATCACAGCGTGATAAAGTCATGTAGGCAACACTGGCTGTTAGTAGACTTTTATAAATGATTTCAGTATTTTGTTCATCTAAATCTTCTAAAAAAGAATCAGTTTTACAGTATAGAAGTTCTTTTAAATAATCGCTGATATTATCCTCAACAACATTACCTGAAGCAGATAATACTGCCTGTGCTAAATCATTTTCATTATCAAGAGGACCAAAGTTATCCTTAAGTGTATTGATCACTTCTTCCTCATATTCTTCTTTTAATTCCCAGATTGGTACAGGACGATAAAATCTTGTCTGTCGTGTATCAGATATATCAAAATAATATTTTAATCTGGCATAGTTGTTATAACTGGAATCAAATACTGCAATCCCTTTTGATTTAGGTTTGATCCACAATCCATAACGCTTGTTCCAGTCCTCAATTTCCAGTACTGCTGTTGCATCTGGTCGCTGAGCATAGATCATTACCATATCAGCAAAGGGTAATCGATAATTACGACAGGCTGATTTTAAGAAATCTGTCCAGCTTGTCTCGTCATGTGATATTTCCTTTAATGTCTGCTGATATAATTTGGTTGCATCTTCATAGCGTATCGCCATTCATTACACCTCCTTTAATTTTAATAGATTACTGTATTCAGATAGTGATAATTTTGGTTTATACAGCCTTTTGAAATCAGTATCCTTTATTTCTAAATATAAGTTTTCAATCAAGTTGATTTTTTTACATGTAATAAGAGTAGCAACTCGATTAGTGGCACAGTTATTAGTAATCATTTCAAAACTGCCATAGTGATCTACATAATGAATACTGTAAACATAAAAAGGTTTTTTGATTTGTTTGATATGGATAGGTAATTCAGTAATCAAGCATAAATGATTTTTATATAGAATAGGTTCAAATAAAATATCATAGATGTTATGGGCATGATGATATCTATCTTTCATGTTCCTTATTTCCTTTAAATCTCATTTTGTTTACAGCTAAATGTCTATCCAGCATTTGGTGAGATCGACTTGTAAAGTCTTTATAGGCAGATAGATAATCACTAAAATAATGTCCCATATCATAGCCGTGTTTTCTTGACTTAATCGTTTGCCAAGTTGCATAAGGCTGAGGGGCTTTTTTATTGTATGCTAAAACAATTGCCTGATCACCGCATTCACTTTCGCAGATGATTCGGTAATTGTTATTGAGTTCCTGATAAAGGGGATAGATATCTTTAACATCATGACCTATTGTAGATCTGATTGTCTGGGCAGAGATGCCACTGTTTTTACAAAAAAGAATATATTTGTTTAAACCGTCTTTGCATTCAATACCATCAACTCCTTTTTCGTTAATAATGCACCACATACCATAATGTATACGCATATCCATAAAATCAATTTCATAGCCTTTTTCTAGTCTTTCAAAAAAATCATCATCTATATTCCAATTCCATTCGCTAAGTTCCTGTATCAAATCATTTTCATCTAAATTGCTGGCAACATTTTCATCAGTTTTATAATATATGACTTCATCTGGACAGTCCTTATTCATTGCTTCAATAATGACCTTATATTGATTATCTTCTTTTTTTAGTAAGATAGTTGTAGGCTCATAATTTCTATAGTCTTTGCTTATATAAAGAGCATGAAGCATTTTGCCATATAAATCTAAATCCTGCTTTTTCATAGTTCCTCCTTTAAAACAATAAGAGAAGCAGATTGTTAATCCGCTTCTCTTATGAAAAATTTAATTTTTACCTTTTAAAATTTTATCAACTTCTTTATCTCCGTCAAAGGCAAAATAGTAATGCTCATTAAACTGTTTCATTTTATCATACCAGCATTTTTTGATACGATTTTGAAAATCTTCAAATGCTTCCAAATAGGAATGATAAATCTTTTCATTTGTGTAAGTTGAATAATTTTTATCTGAATCATAAACCGCAAAGATTTCTTTCAGTTCATCATGTCCAAATAGAAATGCTTGATCTTCCATAGCAAAGCGTTCAACAATCACATGTCCATTCACTATTTCAAAAAACTCCTGATCAGCAATATCATCAAATTCTTCACCACAGAATGATTCCAGTAAATCAGCAGTGATATCGTGCTGTTTGCAGTAACGCAAATACTCGTTTAAACGATTTTCATAACCATCCAATTCATCATATACATCAAAATAATTAGCCCAAATCGTACAGTGAAACGGTAATGATACATAAATAATTTCATAATTAAGATCAAGTAACGATGCTAGCCATAAACAAGGATTAGATTCATTAATTTTTTGAGCATCAATTTCTGTACCAATATATAATGAGCTTTCTTCATTGTTATCCAAGATGTTTGAAATATAGGAAGCAATCGTAAAGTGGCTATCACTTTTTTTATACAGCACAATTTCTGCTGTGTGATTTTTCAATTCACTATTTATCATAAAGCCTTTCAATATTTCTAATATTTCTTTTGTTTTCTTTTTCATCTTTTTCTTTCCTTTCATTTTAATACCTTTTATATGTTTAAACGGTCCTCCCTTCGTAATCAGGTATGTAAAAAGGACGATTACTCGTCCTTATCTGATTTATGATATTTGATTCTTCGTTGTTGATGTTTTTTGCTTGCCTTTATTGCCAGATAGATTTTTATTCCTAGCAGTAATGAAAACAGTAATATTAATAATAAAAGAACAGCTAAACTACTCATCTGAATCATCACTATTTTTCTTTTTTAAATGAATATATAATGCAGCTACTCCTAAAGAAAGAACAGCTAATATTGCATATAGTTCAACATGACTGGAATCGCCTGTTTGAACTACAACAGGTGCTAACTCATCTTTCATAACAACTTTTTGCACTTCACCGCTATCTAATACTGTAAATTCGACATCACTTGCAACAAGATATCCTTGAGGTGCTGATTCTTCGTGAAGGATATAAGTTTTTCCAACTACAAGTCCTGTAATACGGTGAGGCTCTTTAACAGATATCCAGCTGTCAATAACTTCTCCTGTTTCCTTATCAGTTACTGTTAATTTAGCTCCTTCAATTTCTTCACCAGTTGTAGCATCCACCTTAGAAATATCTATCTTTGTGATTTCATCCTCCATTGTTACTTTTGTAACGGTATCATCAGTTACAGTAAATGTTATATCACTGGCAGTGGCATAACCTAATGGGGCTAAATCTTCATGAAGTCTGTATTCTTCATTAATTTTTAGCCCTCTTATAATATGAGGTTCATCAGTTGATATCCATTTTTCAATTAAGTTATTGTCTTTATCATATAGCGATAAATGTGCACCTGCTAATTCTTTTGAGCTGGTTGCATCTACTTTGCTGATTTCTACTGTACTTTTTGTGTTGGTAACATTTAATGTTTTTGTATAGATTATTTTATCACTATGGTCATATGATAAATCAATTTCATACTCGGTTTTATCAGTATAATATCCCTCTAATGGAGCAATTTCTTTTAACTGATATTTACCTAATGGAAGATTACTGATATTGATTTCTCCCAATTCATTGGTCATGTAATATCCGTTTTCAGAAATATCTATTGAAACAGTTTGTCCTGCTTCATAAATAAGAGTATTATGTCCATCTAAAGAATAAATATCTTCTTTGGTAGTCAACTGATAGATAACACCGCTTAATAATTCTTCGCTGTCTTTATCGGTTTTGATTAGATGAATTTCTCCAGTTGGAGCAATGTTTGTAACATCTACATTAATTACATATTCTTTTGTAGTTAAATCAGTTTGCTCAAATACGATATCATGAATTTCTTCGCTTAGTACATATCCTTCATTTGTTAGAGTTTCCTTAAGTTGATATTCACCCATAAAGAGTCCATCAATAACAATCTGACCATTTTTGTCAGTTTTTCCTTTTGCGACAACTGCACCCTTAGCAAATCTAACACTACCATCAATCATGTCTTGAATTGTGTTCTTGACAGTTAGTTCATACTCAACATTTGCTAAGACTTTTCCTGTTTCCTCATCAGTTTTTTGTAGAATTATTTTACCTTTGGGCTGTGAATTTTCTACTTTCACAACAAGAATTGGATCTTCATCTTCATCCTTATCATAATCATACTGATTTGTAATCGTAAAGATGACAGGTTCTTCTAATGCTAAAAAACCATCAGGAGTTTTCACTTCATCAATACTGTAATCACCTGCTTCCAATTGCAATGGCAATGTGACTTCACCCTTGTCGCCAAACAATACTGTTAGTTGATTCTTAGAATTTGTTGTAAATGTATCATACTTCTTTCCTCCAACTTTTTGCACTACATAGTTTCCTTTGGAATCTTTGATTTTAAATTCAGCACTGTTTAAAGTTACAGTTTTACCACTGTCTTTATCGACTTTAATTAATTTTAAATATGAAGTGAAAGGTCTGTTATTAATATTTATTCTTTTAACTTGTTCAACATCCGTATATTCAGAGTAATCATCTGTTACAGATACAGTAAAATCAGGAGCAGTAATATAGTCCTTTGGAGTAACGGTTTCTTTAACAAGATACTGGCCATATGGTAAATATGGTGTATTAGCAATACCATTTTTATCCGTTGTGATTTGTGCATAAGTTGTTGCATTGTCCCAACCAACATGATCTACTTCATTTTTCAATTTAAATGTGAACTCACACCCTTGAAGTCCTTTGACTAATCCACTAATTCCATCTTTTTCCCCAGATTTAAAGACTTGGATTTTTTGCATATTGACACGATTACTTGTATCTTTTTTCTCAATCACTTTAGATACAGTTTGATTTTGATACTTTAATTCAACATCAATGACATCTTTGTTCAATACTAAAGAGTCATTAGAAGCTGTTTCTTTGATATAGTATTTTCCTAATGGTAAATCATTCCATGTTATTTTTCCGGCAGTATCTGTTTTCTTTGTAGAGATGCATTCATCTTTTTTATAGAACGTTTTTGTACCGGCTTTATTTGTGATAGTTTCTTTGGCATATAAGCCATAAGTGTTATCTTTAATTACTGCATCACCTGATAAGCCATTTGTTTTATCGGTATCAATAGATTTAGTTAATTCAATCTTTCCAGTCGGTTCAATATTACTTGGGTCAATAAATGTGGTTTCGTTGGCTTTGATTGTAAATCCAAACTCCTGAACATTGATTAGATAACCGTCACCAGCCTGTGTTTCTACTGCTTTATAGTCACCTAATGGTAATCTTTCAATTTTTAAAATACCATTTTTATCAGTTGGCAATGTTTTATCATAACCATTAGGACCAGTAATGTGGTAATAAGTGTTAGGAACAGTAGCTGATTTATCTTCGTTATATTTTGTTAGTTCCAAAGTACCAAACTTATTAACTTTCACTTTTAGTTTCACTTGCAAAGGGTCTTTAACTTTAAACATTCCAACTGACTGTGTCTTGCCATTATAAAAAGCAAGACTTGTTCCAATTGCAGAAGGATCAATGTTTCGTTGTAATGTAATTGTTGTGTTTTCATCAGCGTTTGCATTTCCGCTAATAATTAATTGATTACTGCCACTGATACTTACATTCAAACCACCATCATTTTTGACGAACATTCCATTTAAGGAATTATTGGTATCAGTTAGCGTAACGCTTTTATCAGCATCTACTTCAACAGTAGTATTTGAAAACGATGGTGTTTTTTTATACTGCTCAACATCTGATAAAATTTCATTCCACAGTCTTACAGTTGTAGGATAGTCGGGGTTAGTGTTTGTTTCTACATAACACATATCAGTATGCCCCTGACTTTCATGCAAAACTTTCCAAATCAGCCCCTGTGTAATCGCATACCAGTCATCTCCTTTGCGTCCATCAATTTGTGTTCCAAAGTAAGCAATCAATGATAGTTCTTTTGCCATGTCTTGAGAAATACCTACAGTACTCCAATCAACAAGATTCATTGTTTGATTGGATTTGAATTGAGTAAAGGCATCAATACAGAATACTCTTTCACCATTAATGAGCAATTCAGCCTCATGATCATCACGACGCCCACTGCTTGGATCAGCTAGCCACCATGTCGGATGTTTTTTAGTTCCGGTTATATATGTTTCTGCATAAACAGAACTTGGTGATATTAATGTTATCATCAACAATAATGACATAACTGATACAAATATCTGTTTTATTTTTATTTTCATTTTAATTTGAATCCTCCTTATTTTTATACAAAAAAGATGAAACTTTTAAGGTTTCATCATAAGTTAATATATATTTAATTCTTTTACCAATAACTGTAACTATAGTCTATACTCCACTTATCACCTGTAGAATAAACAAAGTACCCACTGATATATTTTGTTCCATCATCAAATGTATCCCACATTTTTTGAGCTTCTTCATCAGCTTCTTTTTCAGTATTAAATAGTTTTCCACAATTACCAACTTTATATGAATATGAAGGTTTTTCTGGTTCTGGTTGTTGTTCAGGCTGTTTGTCTGGAACGACATTCTCAACAGGTGGTGTAGGTGTAGTTTCACTTGGCTGAGAATTTGTAGATCCTGATGCAGAGCTAGTAGTAGAGTTTGACTGAGTTGATGATTGGTTCGTTGTTTGATTGTTCTTTGTAGAAGTATCATCTGTTTTTGATGTTTTTTCTGTAGACTTTTTAGCTTTATCATTACTTGTATTTGAAGTAGTGTTTTCACTATCTTCGTTTACTTTTGATTCAGTTTTTTTATCTTCAACAGTATCATCACTTTGTTTTTCTTCCTGCATTACCTTATCATCATCTTTTTGTTCCTGTTTAGGTTCGGTTGTTTTTGCCTCAGTCTTTTTATCAGCATTACCACAACCTGCAATCATTAGTGAAAGTAATAACAGCATTATCAGTTTCTTGCTTTTCATATCTATCAACTCTCTTTCTAAATTAAGTTTATCATGTTATATATACTTAAACAAATATATAAATAACTACACTAACATTTTTTTGAGTTGGTAATATGTTTTGAGCTGGTAACAGGGGGAGAGTGTGAGAGGGGGAGTAGCAAAAAATTGGCTATCCATATTCAATACATTGACACTTATCCCTTGTTAGTAGTGGTTATCTAGATTCCCGATTAGAACGCTTTTTTTGCTGAATACGCTGATAGAGTTCTAATGCTTTTATAATCGTATCTTCAATTTCTTTTTCAGACGTCTTATTGTTAAAGAAGTTTTTAATACGATTTTTTGGTATTTTGATTTTTTCTACCTGATTAGGCTTTTCTTCTGCCATGATGTTATCAATAACATCAGTAGTTAATGCTCCCTCTTTATCTAATTTATGCATTTTTAAAGTCTGAGCATGTGAGGGAGTACAGTCATTTTGTTGCATTACATCTAGTAAATATTCTTGATGTGATTCATCTAAAAATGAAATTTCAACTGCCGGTCTTAATGCAATTAAATCGTTATCTACCATATCTAATATTTGAGGTATTAGTTCAGTTAATCGGATATAACGTCTAACAGTTTCTCTGCTTTCATTATATTCTTTTCCTAATTCCGCTACAGATAACTTCTCCACCAGTGGTGTAGAAGTTAAATCGGTTCGTAAACCTTGTCTTTTCATGGCATCTAATTTCATCTTATAGGCAAATGCTTTCTCTGATGGTAATAGATTTTCGCGTTGTCTTAGATTAGTGTCAACCATAATAATCGTTGCTTCATCATCACTAAGATTACGAACAATACAGGGCATTGTTTCTATATTAGCATATTGACTAGCGAACTTTCGACGATGTCCTGCAATCATTTCATATCCGCCATCTTCTTTAGGGCGAACAAGAGCAGGCATGAGTACTCCAACTTTAGCAATCGATTCAGATAACTCCACCATCGCTTTATCTTCTCTAATTTTAAACGGATGATTAGGGAAGTCTGTGATTTCATCAAGAGGAATATTAATAATCTTTTCAGCGTTATCTTCTTGTTTAGTCTTTTCAGATTTAAAAAGAATATCTTCATCGAGATTGAGATCTGGTATCTGCACTTCGCTTAAGGGTTTTCTTGGCATTGCGTTCCACCTCCCTTGCTAGTGTTGAGTAGGCGAGTGCCCCATCATTTTTAGCATCGTAGGTAAATATACTTTGTCCTACACCTGACGCTTCACTGATAGCCACACGTCTAGGAATGCTTTTTTGAAATACTGGAAAATGCTGTCCGTACTTTTCAGTGATTTGCTTTTGAATACTTCTTGACTGATTTGTTCTATCATCAGTCATTGTAATTAAAATACCTTCAACAGATAGATTGGGATTAATATCACGTTTTGTTTTTAAAATAGATGATATTAAATTAGTTGTACTTGAAGATGAAAGATACTCACTTTGGGTAGGGATGATTACACTATTTGCACATGCAAAAGCGTTAATTGTTAATGTTCCTAGTGATGGACTACAGTCTATCAAGATGTAATCATAATTCTTTTTTAATGGAGCAATAATATCTTTTAAAACTGTCTCTTTATCTTCTAAGTTGTTGAGTGTTGATTCAATAGCTGCTAAACGGGTGTTAGTAGGAATAAAATCAAAACCCTCATCATGATGTAAAATACTATCGTATTCGCATTCATCATTGACAATTACTTCTAACATCATGTTAGCAATGTTTTTCTTAATAGCATCGACATCGTAGCCTAGTGCTTTACCAGAATCGCCCTGTGGATCAAAATCAATCAAAAGAACACGTTTACGCTGTAATGCTAAAGCACTAGCTAGATTAATACTGGTTGTTGTTTTACCAACACCGCCTTTTTGATTGGCAATGGCTATCACTTTTTGATATGTCATGTTTACGACCTCCTTTCTTTAAGCCAACTCATAGGAATTGGCTATGTACAAAAAAGAACAGTATGTTAGTACTGTTCTGTTATGAATTCTAGTGTTTTTATGAATAAACCAGTGGAACTTGTATGAATATAAAATAATTTAAAATATTATGTTTGGAGGTAAAAATTTATTCCATATTTTTGCTGAATTGCAGTGTTTTTGCCTCCATAAAATGATAGCACAAATTGCCTCCAAAGCCTTATGCTATAATGCTTTTATTAACTTTTTATATATGAAATATTCTTTGTATATTGGGTATTTCATCTTCTTTTAACTGATTTTATATTCCAGCAAGTTCCTTTAATTTCTACATGATTATCAAGACTTAGGATCTAGTGCTTCGGCGTGCAGGTTCAAGTCCTGTCACCCGCACCAAATAGTTATCTAAGAGATAATTTATGAAATCTTTGTGATTTTGTGAATTGTCTCTTTTTTCGTTATATAAAGCGGTTTGAGAGACAATGAAAAGATATTAAATCAAATATATTGCATAACGAAGGAGTGAGAAGAAAGTAGCAATATAAATATCAAATTATTTAAGTCTCGTTACAAATCAAAATAATAAAAATTTGAAAAGTTAAAAAAAGAACGAAAGAACAAAAGAACAAAAGACAAAAAGAAAAGGTTAAATAGGTGAAAAAATATGATTAAAGTTGTAAATGGAATTGAAAAAGTATTGGGAATGAATGATTTTCCTGTAAACAAATTAAGTGATCGTTTGGGTCTGATTGAATTTAATGAATACACAAACCCAAAGAAAAAGGCAAAAGATGTGAATGGGAATGAATTTGATTATTATGTATTTGCTGTTAAGTGCACTAATCATTTTAACAACAAACAGATTACTGTATCTGTATCTTATGAAACAGCTAATAAAGTTGTATTAGACAGTTTAGTAAGAAAACAAAAAGAAAATCCTTTGGAAAAAGTATTCATTGATTTTGAAGATTTACTTATTGGTCATTACATCAATGGTTCAGGAGATTTTACGCAAATTATTCAAACGTATAGAGCTGAGAAAGTTCGTGTTGTTGAAAGAGGAGAAGTCGAAAAAATCTTCAAACAAATGAATGACAAACCACTTGATCCAGTTGAGCAAGTAAAACAAATGCAACAGGAGCAACAAAAGAAATAATAAAATAAATTTTGAAACAGAACCTTGACAATTGAATAAATGTTTATTGAAGTGAAGATATGGAAAAATCACAGGTAAGTGCAATCTTAAAACTATAGCTTGCTTATTGTTGTGAAATAATGATGTAGAGATGATAGAGTAGATAAAGTGAACATATTAAAATGTGTGTGGCACTTCAATAAATTTAAAAGTTTAGGTTGTCCTTAAACCATTATGTGTGATTGTCGTGATGATAAGCCTAGCATATAAAAATAGTCGAACCACACAGCTTATGAAAATAAGCATTGTAGAATAAATTTGTGTGAAATGATTTGCACTTCATTTCAAATGAAAAAATAACGTAGGAGGTTGTCAAGGGTTACAAATAAATATAAATAAAGAAAGAACAGTATCAAAAGAAAATATTGTTCTTTTTACATGGCAATATGAAAATATGTAAGTCCATAGTGATAATTGAGAGGCAGCTATCAAAAACCCTTAGCATAAAGCCGTTTGAACTGGGCGTCGTGCGGTTGGAATGGAAAGGGGGATTGATAGTGTGAGACAAACTATTTATGAGTTGCGATTACTTATCAATTCTTTAATAAGATTGATAAAACTATTAAGACAAAAATAAAAAGATAGCTCCACCACAGGCTACCTCTTGATTTCATTATAATTCAAAAGACTTTTGAAATCAAGAATAAATAAAAAAATAGGAGAATCAAAATGGAAAATGTGGGTAAATTATTGCGTGAAACAGAAAAACTTGGAATATCTCAAGATTATGTATTGGGTTATCTTCATGCACAAGGATATCTTGTTGTAAATGGGGATAATTGTATAACAAGCGAAGAATATACAGAGTATTTTAATTCACTTTTAATGTATTTTATGGAAAGTGATATTGAAGATGAAACTTTAAATTTGGTAAAAACTACAGTTATTCTTAACGTGAATGAAATTTCGTTATTACATGATTTGATTAATTCAGCTACACAATTAGTTGAAGATAGGAGTAGACTTATTCATCGAGATTTTTTCAAACTTTTAAATGAAAAAATTAATGATTTAATTGATTTGGACAATAAATTATTTGATTGTGTTATGCCAAATAATTTGGAAGGAGAAATAGTCGATTAAGGAACTAATAAAAAAATGTTAGTTCCTTTTTCATATGATAAGGAGAAAAAAATGAAATTAAACTTAGAAATGGAAATTGATGACAATATGTCGGTTGATGATTTAAGAAGAAAAGTTCGTAGGTTTATTTGTGTAATTAATCATGAACAAACAATTATTGATCATCATTATGTTATTGAAAAAAATGGTAAAAAATTTGATTATAAAAGACATCAAAAAAAGATAGCGAAATCATCAAATGAAAGAATGTTAAAAGAAACAGATTTTGAAGTTGAAAAATTATCAACTCGTTTAGGCCTATTGAAGTTTGAGGGTTATATCACGATTACTGATAATGTTCAAAATAAAGTCTATTATAGCGTTACATGTACATGTGTATCAACCAAAAGACGAGTGGCTATTGAAGTTGCTGGTAGTACAGATAATGAATACTTAATAAAGCAGTTAAGTGAAAAAAGTTCCTCATTAAATGAAATGTATGTAGATTTTGAAAACTGCATAGTAGGTCATTATATTAGAGGAGATGGTTATTTTCCAATGATTGTTCAAACATATCAAGCTGAGAGTTTAAAAATATTGTAATTAAAGTTTTAAGATGGTGGTTCATAAAAAAAAGAAAAGATATTGCCAAACAATATCTTTAATAATGAATTAGTGATTATTTTCAATTTCTTTTTTTAGCCAGTCAATAAGAATGATACCATCAAGAGAAGTTAATGAATTGATTATAGGGTCGTTGTTAAGTATAGCTTTATAAAGATATGATGGCAATTCTGTTTTATTAAAACCATTTAGCATATTTTTGATAGCTGTGATTTGCTTTTGAGTAATTAAATTCATATGATTACCTCCTTTAATTTGATTATAATATATTTAAAGAAAGCGAGAAATAAAAAGAATGTCAAAAGAAGAAAATATTAAAGATTTAGTTTTGATACAATTAAATGAAGATATGGCATGCATTAAAGAAAGAATAGAGGAATATATTCAGGGGTTTAATTCGTATACGTTTGAGGAGAAATTAATGTTTGGGCAAGGTATTATGACTTGTGTAGATAATGCAAGATATACATTATTTATTCTTGAAAGAGTAAATTTGTTTTCTAAGCAAGAAAAAGATAAATTAGCAAATATAATCAAAAAAGAACTGTTAGATTTAAATTCTATGATTTCAATTGTATTATAAATTTTAAGAAAGAGAGATGAAAAATGAAAGTAGAAATAAAATTTGAAACACCAGAAAGAATGTGTGTTGAACCAGTAAAAAATATGATTAATTTTATTGGTGAGAAAGTCGTTTATCATTTAGAGGGAACCAAATACAGTGCAACTCTTGTTGATAATGATAATAAAGTCATTGAATTAAGTGCTGATGATATTGAAACAGCAAACAAAGAACTACAGGAAAGTATATGTCAGTGGACAACGCAAGATATAGGTGATCGCTATATTGATCAATTGGCTTTTGAAATTTATAAAACAAAAGATAATTATTTTTATCAGTATCAAACCTTTACACTCGATGAAAAGATAAGATATGGGCAAGGCATTTTAGATGAAATAAAAAAAATGGAAACAGAGTTAAATGTTTTATATAATGCTGGTCTTATTTCAAATGAAAAACATAGTTATCATTTAGTTGAACTTACAAAAATGTATGATGATTATTATTCAAGGTTAATAAGATAAATATATGAGTCAAAAGCGTGGTACATCTACCACAGAAAGAGGTGTCTACAAGAATGTCAAAAGAAGAACTAGAAGAATGTGCTATGTCATGTATTGAAAATAATTTTAAGGTTTTGCATCTCATAAAAGAAGATTGTTTTGAAAATTATAGAGCGGGGACAGATGAGAAAAGAAAAATTTATTTAGATGAAATAAAAGACTGTTCTCATGCTGTTTACAATAATTTGTATATGCTTTTTGAGGGAGATGCTTTAAGCATTGAGAAAGAAAAAGAAATAGAAAAGCAAGTTCAAGATGAATTATTAGAAATTGCTAATTTTATTATTGAATATGACCGTGAAAAATTTTATGAAGAACTCAAAAATAGAAAGAGGTGAGAAGAAAATTTATGAAAAAAAAGATTGATTTATATTTAGAAAATCTATATCTTATTAAAAATATGTTTGAAGATGATCCTATAGCATTGCCTGCAATAGAAGAATTAATAGAGAAAGCTGAGCATTGTAAAAAAAGATCAAATATAGAATTAATATTGACAGCAATAATTATTATATTTTTTATATCAAGTCTTATTTCTATATTTTATTATCCTCTTTCTTCTATACCTGTGATAGTTCTTATTGTAGCTGTTATTCTCGCTAAGATTGACACGTCCCTATTTCCAACTCCAACAATTAAAAATAAAGATTTAAGAGAATATGTAAATCTTGCACTGAAAGAGAAAACAATATATATAACATATTATGATGTGATTCAAAAAGGAAGAACATTATTTTATATAAATGATTCTAATAAACTTGAATTAATCAGTGATGAAAAATTTGGTTTATATAATACTGATATGATATATGATAAGCTGTTAGATATAGGTGGACGTATATATTATAATGAATATAAGGAAATTGATTTTGAACATTCAGAAGTTAGAGATTTAAAGGTATTTGGTGGAGTCGATATTAAAGAAAATTAAATATATAATTCGACAAATGTTGACAAACCATAAATTGAAAATGATATATACTAGAATAAGAGGAAAAAGTATGAAGAAAGATAAACTAATTAATAAAATAATATATAGACTTTCATATTCTGGTCGACGAGAGAGAAATTTAAAAGAAACAAGTGATAACATTAGTAAATATATGAATATGTCTGATGATGAATTTATTATGGAATATACAGAAGTTTGTTCAAGATATGAGCATAAAAAGTTAATATTGACTGTTATTTCAATAGGTCTTATAATTTCAATGATATCCAATATATGGAAGTATTTTTATGAATTTTTAATGAAAATATTTACCTCCAAAAGTATTGCTGTAGTAGATGTGAAAAACCAAGCTATTGTTTTATCATTAATTATCATATTAATGATTTCTTCAGTTGCTCTATTTATTACATATAACATGGTGAAAACTATATATGTACTAAATAAGAAAAAAATATTATTAAATCAAGTAAAGGATATGCGAATGAGTAGTTAAAAATATCAAAATAAGAAAAAGTGGGAGAGTGGAGATTATGAAAAGAAAAATAGTTATAAGTTTAATGATTTTAATGTTTCCAATGTTAGTTGGTTGTCAAAAGGAAACAATGACATTAAAGATTGATAGTGTAACAGTTGAGTATGGGAGTTCAATTTCTGTAAAGGCTGAAGATTATCTCAAGAATGAGAAAGATTTTTTAGATAAGGTAGAAGTAGCTGTAAATGCAGAAAATGAAAAAGATAAGAAATATCCTCCTAAGGGAGAATATGAATTATTGTTAAAGCATGATGATAATATTGAAAAAGTGAAAGTTATTGTGAAAGATACAATTGCACCAAAACTAGAAATCAAAGACAAATATACAATTGAGTATAATTCAAAATTAGATCAAAAAGAATTGAAAGCAACTGATTTATCGAAAACAACAGTAACTTTAGATGATTCAAAGGTTAATTATAAGAAAACTGGAACATATAAGGCAACTGTTATTGCAAAAGATGAAAGCAATAATGAAACAAAGAAAGAAATTGAAATTGTTGTCAAGGAAGAAAAGAAAAAAGAACAAGCAACAACAGAAAAGAAAAATAATTCTTCTAATCCACAAAATTCAAATAAGAAACCAAATTCATCAAACACTTCAAAGCCAAATTCAAATAACACTACAGGAACAACAACGCAATCTACTTCTAAAATTTCGATGGAAGCATTTAATTTGATAAATCAAGAACGATTAAAATTAGGTAGAAGTCAATTACAATATGCTTCCGAGTGGGAAAATATTGTTAAAAAGAGGGCTGTGGAAATTACTTCTAATTTTTCACATAATGGACTAAATAATTATTTTTCAGCCCATTCAGTTGGGGAATGTTTATCTCATGGGCATGGAGGAGCTTCGAATACTGTATTAAAAGGTTGGATGAAATCTTCTAATCATAAAGCTATATTAATGGATCCTGAAAATACAAAATTAATTGTGGCAGTTAATGGAGATTATTGGGTTGCACTTGTTC
>ERZ836939.675-NODE-675-length-45172-cov-5.945032_pt1 | contig 45172 bp, 29 predicted proteins | sample MGYA00519912_ERZ836939 | MGnify/ENA primary metagenome ERZ836939 (study PRJEB31850, sample SAMEA3708810) | human gut metagenome | biome: human gut; feature: human-associated habitat; material: faeces | place: China | collected 2014 ...
GTTACATTCAGCTCCATGATGTAAATATTCCGGAAACTGCCCCAAAGCATGTAATATTTGCCGTCTTCTTCATAGAAGAACTGGTCGATGGAGTTTTCTACATCGACATCGCGGCTGTTGAATACCTTCCCTTTCGGTGTAAACGGACCTTCGGGCGAATCGGAAACGGCATAACCGATGGTACTGATCCAATGATTGCCCCATTCGGCCAACGAATAGAACAGCACATATTTCCCTTTGATATACCGGATCTCAGGAGCCCAGAGAGCAGCCTTCTTTCCTTCGGGATTGTTATCGACGAAATTCGGACGTGTCTCTTCCGTGAAAGCCGTACCTATTTCTTCCCAATGCACCAGGTCTTTGGATTTGAAGATAGGCAGATTATGGATATCTTCGGTGGCATAGAGATAATAAGTGCCGTCTTTCACCCGAATGGCTGTCGGATCGGGTGCCGAGATGCGGATCACCGGATTCTGATATTCGGCAACGGTTGTTGTTGAGTCGGAAGGTGCTGCTCCCTGGTTGGCTGATGATTCATTGCCTCCGCAAGCGAGAAGCAAAAACGAACTGAATAGACTAAGAATGTATTTCATGTTGTTATAAATTGGTGACAATCGAAATTGAGAATTGAGTGAAACCGGATTGCCCGGCATCGGGCAGCAAGTTTCGTCGGGCAAAGATAGTAATTTCCGGTAAACCCTAGGCAAAACGAATCGGTCCCTTCTCTATTCTCAATTGATTGTACTAACCTTCAGCATGCTTATTGCTCTGATTCGCGAATCATCTTCCCTACTTCCTGCAAGGTCTTGACATCGATGTCTCTGATTTTTCCCTGATAATCCGGTCCGACATTCAGCGAGAAGATATTGCCATACTTCACGGCTTCCTGATAATCGTGGAAGATCTTCGAAGCCGGATAGCAGAGCTGGTCGTGTTTGGGCAAGGAATAGAACCACATTGCGCCGCCTTCGTGCGGAGGAAGAATCGGATAGGTGAATTCGGCAACCAGATATCCTTTATGGCTACTCTCCTGTTCCTTGTTGTATTGGGATGCATTGGCATCGCCCAGCTGACCGGGTTTCCCCATTTCCCGCAAGCAGAGACGTCCGGAAGGTTCTCCGTGGTTATAACCGACGAAGCAATTGGGTTGGAACTGATGTACCCAATCTGTGGTTTCCTTGTGTGATAATCCACCGTCTCCTACGGCATGGTCAAACCAGATTAATTCAATGGGTCCGTATTGCGTCAGGAGTTCTTTTAGCTGGGCTTTCTTGACTTCCGGATTACTGCCGCCGGCATCACGGTTGTTGCCGCCTTTTCCTCGTGTCGCTCCCGGCCAGTTCCAGTCGCCTTCCGAGAAATAAAGTCCTAACTTGATACCGTATTTATCGCATGATTTACGAAGCATGGCCAGCACATCTTTGCCCAACGGCGCATTGGTGACTTTCAGATCGGTGGTTTTCGTATCCCACAGACAGAAGCCGTCATGATGTTTCGCCAGGAAATAGATATATTTCATACCGGCTTCTTTGGCTGTCTTGGCCCATTGGTCGGTATGACATTCGGTGGCCCGGAAGAATTCCGGTGGAAGTTCCTGTCCGGTCCATTCGGTGCCGGAGAAAGTGCTGAACGACCAGCAGATAAACATACCAAACCGCAGGTTTTTCATTTCCTGGGCTCTTATTTCATCGGGGATTTTTTCCTTGATGATTTCAGGACGATTGTTGCTGCATCCGCTGAGCAACAGAAAAGATACTAATAAAGTTACATACGTACTAAGTTTCTTGTGTATCATGTTATATAAGATTAAGTTGATGAATCAAATATACAGAAATGCTTTTCTCTGCTTCTTTCTGAAGCAAAAATAACGGATCTGATCGGATATCGATTGTATATTCGCAAATTATCGTTGTAAAATATTCTTCCCGAAGGCTTATGTCCCGAGTACGCCCGGATGTTTTTGCAGCTGCTGATAGTATTCGCTGGGCGTTTTTCCCATGATGGCCTTGAATTGCCGGTTAAAGTGCGATAAGTTGTTATAACCGCAGTCATAGGCAATCTGTCCGATGGAGATATTCTTGTTCATGAGTAGTTTGGTGGCGTATGAGATACGCAGTTCGGCCAGATATTGGAAAAGCGTCTCGCCGGTGTGTTTCTTATAATATCGGCACAAGGCGCTTGGATTCATGCCGGCATAAGCTGCGATTTGCTCGAGGGTGATGTTTTCCTGATAGTTCCGGTTCATGAACAGGTGGGCACGCTGGATGATCGGGTCTTCTTTTCCTTGTTCATATGTATTGATATAATGGGCACTGGTCAGGAATGTATAAGGACAGGCCGACAGATCTTGCAGGATCTGATAAAGTGAGAGCAGGCGGGAAAAGCCGGACAAGGCGGGCAGTTCCCGAAACTGTTGTTTGATGCGTTCGAGTCCGTCACCCGAAAAGCGCAATCCTTTCTGGGAATCAGATAGCAGGCGATAGATCGATGAAAATTCTTCGACGGCTGATTCCTGGGCCGGGAAAATATCGGTCTTGAACTGGGAATAGACCGAAGCCGACCGCAATGAAGTCCCTTTGATATAATATTCGTGTGAACTAAGCCAGAGATGAGGCAGATCGTGTCCGATCAGCATAAAATCTCCGGCTGCCAGCTTATAGGTCATATCACCGACAAAAGTATAGCCTTCTCCTTGTTCGATCAGGATCAGTTCATATTCTGGATGAATATGCAAAGGTGCCTCAAAATAAGTATGTTCATAGCAGACTGCCGAAAACGAAGAATGAACAGGCTTAATGACTTTCTCGACGGATATCTGGTCCATTATTGGTGAATTTTAGGATGATTGCAAAAATAGTATCAATCAACGCAAATATATTTCAAAAGAATGGGATTTACAAGTCCTACATTTGCAAAAACGGATAAATATAAATCTATCAATTATCATGACACATAAAGAACGGGTTATTAGAGCCTTAAATCACGAAGAGACAGATCGCCCTCCTTTTCAGGCGACATTTACTCCGGAGTTTGCAGATCGCCTTCGTGCTGAATTTCATTTGCCGCCTATGTTTACGGAACCGCACCATCGTACCTGGTATGGATATGATTTGGAAATACTGACCGGTCAGGATGCTTTGCAGGCAGGCGCGGGTTGGGTAACCAATTATTACCTGAAGCCGGAAGCTTATACCGATGAATGGGGCGTTGAGTGGAAGATTGATCCTTATACAACGCCTTTTGGTGTGGGACATTATACGAATATTGCCCATAATCCTTTGCGGGATAATGATGAGGCGGCGATGGCTTATAAGGCTCCCGATCCGACTCGTCCGGAATTGTATGCGCATTTGGAGCGTCTGGTGCGAGAATATGGACAGGAATATTATATCATCGGACGTGTGCATGGCACTATCTTCGAAACAGCCTGGGCTTTGCGTGGCTTGGATACGTTGATGACCGACTTTTATCTGAATCCGGAACTGACCAATCACTTGCTGGATGAAACTTATCTGTATCATAAGGAAGTGGTTTGCCAGATGGTACGTCGGGGCGTCGATATGATTTGGTTGGGCGATGATATGGGTGCGCAGGCTTCATTATTGATCGACCCGGATTTATGGCGGGAATACTTCAAGCCGCGGATGGCAGATATTATCCGTACGGCAAAGGCCATGAATCCGCAGGTGAAGGTTGCCTATCATACCGATGGCTGTAATTATGATATCATACCGGAACTGATCGAAATCGGTCTGGATGTGTTGAATCCGATACAGACCGAATGTATGGATCCGGAGATCTTGCAGGAGAAATACGGGGATCAGCTCTGTTTCTTCGGCGGAGTGGCAGTGCAGTCCACCTTGCCTCAAGGAACGGCAGAAGAGATTCGTCGGGAATATCAGTGGTTGAAGAATTCGATCGGCAAGAACGGAGGATGGATTTGTGCGCCGACACATCATGTTCAGCTGGATACGCCGATGGAAAACTTCTTTACGTTATTGGAAACAATCGGTATCGAAGACAAGCGGAAGAAATAAGGAAGAAAACAGAATAAACGAATTAGTTAACCGCCATGCAAACATTTTCAACACTCGATTTGGTGATTTTCATCGCTTATGCTTGCCTGATCCTGTTTACAGGCTTGTTTGTGAGCCGGACACGCCGGGGTGCAGACAAAGATTCCCAGGACTATTTCCTGGCGGGAAAGTCTTTGAGCTGGTGGGCGATTGGTGCGTCGATCATCGCGTCCAACATCTCGGCCGAGCAGTTTATCGGCATGTCTGGTTCGGGTTTTGCGATCGGTCTGGGCATTGCCTCGTATGAGTTTATCGCAGCAGCTACCCTGATTGTTGTCGCCGTCTTCTTCCTGCCGATTTATCTGCGGTCGAATATTTATACGATGCCTCAGTTTCTGGAGATGCGTTATGACAAGCGGGTGAAAACGATTATGGCTTTCTTCTGGCTGCTGGTCTTTATCTTCGTGAACCTCACGTCTATTCTTTACCTGGGCTCGCTGGCCATTAACAAGATTATGGGAATAGATATGTTCTGGAGTATCGTCGGACTGGCTTTGTTTGCCGGTATCTATTCTATCTATGGCGGATTGAAAGCGGTGGCACTGACTGATTTCATTCAGGTGGTATTCCTGATTGGTGGTGGTCTGCTGACGACGTATGTGGCGCTCGACTATTATTCTGGTGGCGAAGGTGCTTTGGCCGGATTCAGCCAACTGTTGCAGCAGGTGCCGGAGAAGTTCGACCTGATCTTGGATAAAGACGATCCGAATTATATCTATTTGCCGGGTGTGGGCGTGATTCTGGGCGGATTATGGGTTTCTTCACTTTATTACTTCGGTTGTAACCAATACATCATCCAGCGGGCTTTGGCGGCGAAGAGTTTGCCGGAAGCACAGCTGGGACTGGTTTTTGCCGGGTTGCTGAAGATTATCCTGCCGCTGATTGTGGTGATTCCGGGAATTGTGGCTTTTGCCATGGATGCGCCGATTGACAAACCGGACCAGGCTTATCCCTGGCTGATGCATAACTTTATTCCGACGGGCATCAAGGGCATTGCTTTTGCGGCTTTGGTAGCGGCTGTGGTCAGTTCGCTGGCTTCGATGATCAACAGTATTTCCACGATATTTACGATGGATATCTATAAAGAGTATCTGGCCAAGGCGCCGTCGGAGAAGACGCTGGTCCGTGTCGGACGCCTGTTCGGAGTATTGAGTCTGGTGGTTGCTGTCGTCATTGCTCCTATGTTGGGAAACTTGGATCAGGCATTCCAGTTTATCCAGGAATTCACAGGCTTTGTCAGTCCGGGTGCTCTTTGTATCTTTCTGATGGGTTTCTTTTGGAAGCGGTCGAATGCGGAAGGAGCCATTGCCGCGGCGATAGGCACATTTGTCTTCTCGCTGCTGATGCGTGTCTTCCTGCCGGAAGTCTCGTTTATTGACCGGATGGGATATGTGTTCCTGTTGTGTGTGGCAACCATGTTCCTGCTGGGCTGGCTGAAGAAGCCGGCTGATGCCTCGAAAGCGATCATCATTGATCCGGCTTTGTTCCGTACCACCCGTTTGCTCAAAGGACTCAGTATTTTGATTATGGTTATATTAAGCACGATTTATTATATATTTTGGTAATTATGGAAGATTTGTTTGAAAGAATTGCAGCATGTGTGGAGTTTGGGAAGATTAATCAGGTTTCACCTTATCCTCCTGCCATGAAAGGACAACCCGGAGCCGAAGAACTCACGGTTCAGGCTTTGGAAGAAAACGTTAGCCCTTCGGATATCCTGACGAAAGGCTTGATTCTGGGAATGGAAAGAATCGGTCTCAAGTTTAAGGAAAACAAGGTGTTTGTTCCTCAGGTACTGATGAGTGCCAAGGCGATGGGAACAGCTATGAAGCACCTGAAGCCTTTCTTCAATGACGGAACTGTACAACGGAAAGGTCAGTTTATCATCGGTACGGTCGAAGGCGACTTGCATGACATCGGAAAGAACCTGGTGGCTATGATGATCGAAGGCAATGGATACGAGGTGATCGACCTGGGTGTGGATGTGAAGGTGGATCAGTATCTGGAAGCGATCCGTCAGCATCCGAATGCTTATGTGGGCATGTCGGCTTTGTTGACCACCACGATGATGAACATGGAAGTGATCAACGCCGCAATCAAGAAGGAGTTCCCGAATGTGATCACGTTTGTGGGCGGTGCTCCGGTGACAGCCGACTTCGCGAAACGGATCGGTGTGGATTATTATACCGACGGTCCGCAGGAACTGGTAGATATATTGAATAAGATTAGCGCATAAAGGGAGAAGATGATGGCAGCTTGGATAGATCAGATTATGAAGAATCCGCGTCGGGTGGCAATGCCTATCATGACGCATCCGGGAATTGAATACATCGGCAAGCATGTGGTCGATGCAGTGACGAATGGGGAAGTCCACTTCGAGGCGATTAAGGCTGTGGTGGAGAAATACGATATGGCGGCTTGTACGGTGATCATGGATCTGACCGTCGAGGCCGAAGCCTTCGGTTGCCAGATCGAGTTCCCTGAAGATGATATGCCGCATGTCGTGAACCGCCTGGTTTGCGATGAGGCTTCCGTGCAGGCTTTGCAGGTGCCGGATCTGACACAGGGACGTGTACCGGAATATCTGAAGGCCAATCAGCTGGCGGTTGCTTATTTTAAGGATCGTCCGGTCATCGCCGGCTGTATCGGTCCGTACTCACTGGCAGGCCGTTTATACGATATGTCGGAAATTATGATGGCGATCTACATCGAACCCGACACGATTCGTCAGTTGTTGGAAAAGTGCACCGCCTTTATCCTGGCGTATTGCCGGGAACTGAAACGGATCGGTGTGACAGGCGTGATGATTGCCGAACCGGCTGCCGGCCTTTTGTCGGATGAAGATTGCCAGGCTTATTCGTCGGTGTATGTCAAGCAAATCGTGGATGCACTGCAAGACGATGACTTCACGATCATTCTGCATAACTGTGGCAATAGCGGACAATGCACGCAGGCGATGATTCAGACGGATGCCGCCGCCTTGCATTTCGGCAATGCGATCGATATGCAATCTGTCTTGGACGTTTGTCCGGCTGATCGTCTGGTGATGGGAAATCTGGATCCGGTAGGCGTACTGAAACAGGCTACTCCCGAAGTGGTCTATGAAAAGACACTGGAACTGCTTCAGCAGACGGCTTCTCACCGGAATTATGTACTTTCTTCCGGCTGTGATATGCCTCCTGGTATTCCGGAAGCCAATATCCGCGCTTTCTATCAAGCGTTGGATACATTTAATCAATAAGACAAAGGATAAAGTCCCGACAGTGCTTTTTTTTCAGAAAAAGGCCTTTCGGGACACCCGGCAGTGCTTTTTTTTCGGAAAAAGGCCTTTCGGGACACCCGACAGTGCATTTTTTTCAGAAAAAGGCCTTTCGGGACATCCGACAGTGCATTTTTTTCAGAAAAAGTCCTTTCGACGGTTTTGTATGAAAGGGAACAAATAAATGATGAGTTATGGATAAAATTTCAGCATCCCGATTTTTCTGTTTGCTGGAAGACTTGAGGAACAACTTGAAACACGAGCGTCTGGCAGAAGTATTTCGGGTGATTTCTTTCCAGGCAAACGAGGCCTATGGTCCGCATACGCATTTACGCCTGGAAATCAACTATGTGAAGAAAGGTTCTTGTATCCTGAGTTTGCCGGGAGAATGCTTCTATTTTCAGGAAGGCGAGATCATGATCATCGACTCGAACGTGGAGCATCTGTTTGAAGCCGGCAAGGCGGGAACGACATTGCTTCAGCTGGAATTTCTTCCGGAGATTTTCTATGCTTTCCTGCAAGAAGAGGCCGAAGGGAAGACGGCTGCTTCTTTCCCGGTCTTTTCGCATCAGAACCGCCTGATCAAGATCGGCAATAATGTCCGGATCATGCGGGTCATCCAGCGTATTATCAACGAACTGGATGCCCAAAAACTCTATTATGAATCGTTGGTGATTCTTTATTACGCCGAACTGCTGATGCTGATTTACCGTTATCTCGAAGAAGTGTTTGTACCCATAGGCGCCAATGAGAATCTGAAATACGCCATTGATTATCTGCGGAAACATTATCGTGAAAACATCAAGATGGCTGAGGTGGCCCAGTCGCTGGATATCAGTGAACGCTATCTGCGCAAGCTCTTCATGCAGACGCTCCAGCTTTCTCCGCTGGATTACCTGAACCAGCTTCGGGTGAATAAGGCGATCGAGCTGATGAAGAACACCGAATTGAGCCTGAAAGAGATCGGTTTTGCCTGTGGCTTCAATTCTTCCCAGCACTTTTGCCGGGTATTTAAACAACAGGTCGGCATCAATCCGCGGGATTTCCGGGAATGATCTGACGATCTAATATCAATTATTAATTCTGGATAAATATGAACAGTAGAACATTTGTATGGGGTCTGTGTGCCTGCTGTCTGCCTCTTTTCTGGCAACCGGCATCGGCGCGTGCTGCCGAGCAGACCTCCGAAACGACTTACCTGATTCCGGAATATCAGTCCGGAATACAGCGTCCCAGCTTGCTGCTGAATGGTACATGGGACTTTAAATATACCGAGAAAGACCGTTGGGAACCGATCTTAGTGCCCGGCGAACCGGCGATGCAGGGCTATGCCATCCGCCACGACCAGCCTTTCTTTTACAGGAAGACGTTCACCGTGCCGGCCGACTTCAAGGGGCAGACAGTCATCTTGCGCTTCGACGGTGTCTATAGCCATGCCCGGCTGTTTGTCAACGGAAAGTTCGTGCGCGAGCACTTTGGCGGCTTTTCGCGGTGGGAAACCGATGTGACCGACTTCGTGAAGGCTGGCAGGAAGAACGAGATCCGCCTGGAAGTGACCGATCGCCTCGATGAGATCTCGTATGCTTCGGGCTATGCGCATCATCCCATCGGCGGCATCTTGCGGGATGTCACCCTCTTTGCCTTGCCGGAGAATCATCCGGCCGATTTCCACCTCGAGACGGATTTGGATGCGCAGTATCAGGATGCCGTGTTGCGGGTGCGTTATCAGATGAACCGGGTGGCAGGCGAAGAGGTTGTTTATACCTTGCTGGCTCCCGATGGCCGTGAGGTGAAGTTGCCACAGGCGCGCTTTGCCCTGAAGCCGGGCATGAACAGCCAGGATCTGCAAGTCACGGCTCCGCTGAAGTGGGATGCCGAGCATCCGAATCTTTATACCTTGCACGTGCAGGTCGTGCGCGACGGACAGGAAGTCTGCCGTTTCAGCAAACGGGTAGGTTTCCGTGAGGTGGAGATCCGCAAAGACCAGATGTTTGTGAACGGTATGCCGGTGAAGCTACGCGGCGCCTGCCGTCATGATATTCACCCGAAGCTGGGACGAACCACGACGGCTGAATTGGACAGCCTGGATGTGTTGCTCTTCAAGCGTTCGAACATGAACTTTGTCCGTACCTCGCATTATCCGCCTTCCGAACATTTCCTGGATTATTGCGACCGCTTCGGGGTGTATGTGGAGTGCGAGTCGGCGGTTTGTTTCGTCGATACGCACCGGCAGAAGAACTATGCGCCGGGCAAGACACAAGACAGCACGGCGTTCACGCACCGCTATCTGTCTCAGCTGCGCGAGATGGTGAAGTCGTTCCGTTCGCATGCCTCTATCCTATTCTGGTCGATCGGAAACGAGAGTGTCTATGGGAAGAATTTCCAGCAGTCGTGGGACTGGGTGAAGGCAACCGATACGACGCGCCCCGTGATCTTCAGTTATCCGGGCTCGCTGGGCGACCGCCAGCCGATCTACGACCTGCTGAGTATGCATTATCAGGATGTGCACGGAAACCTGAACCAGTGGAACCGCTCGACGCGGGGCTTCGAGGGCGAAGGCATTCCGGCGATCTTCGACGAATGGGCGCATCCGGCCTGTTATACGTATGAGACCTTGCAGACCGATCCGAACATCCGCGAGTTCTGGGGCCAGTCGCTGGAGATGATGTGGAGCGGCTTGTTTGATGCCCGTGGCGGACTGGGCGGCGCTATCTGGGGCTATATCGACGAGACGTTCCAGCTGCCCGAGCCGAAGAAGGGAACGCCTTTCTGGAAAGAGTTTGCCCATACGGCGAAACCCGAAGGATTCCGGGGCAACTGCGTGGGCTATGGCGAATGGGGCATCGTGGATGTATGGCGGCGTGAAAAGCCGGAGTTCTGGTCCACCAAGAAAGCCTATTCGCCGGTGCGCCTGCTGGAGCGCGAGGTCGCCTCTGTCCTGCCGGGCGAACGGCTCATCCTGCCGGTCTATAACCGCTTTGATCACACCAGCCTGCAGGAAATCAAGATGGTTTATTCGTATGCCGGGAAAGAAGGAAACATCCTGTCTCCGGCGGTTGCTCCGCATCAGAAGGGTGTGCTGGTCGTGCCGGGCGAGGACTGGAAAGAAGGAACAGCGGTGGAAATCGCTTTCTATACCGCACAGGGCGAACTGATCGATAAGGAACAGGTCGCACTGGGCAAACCGGTTGTTACGCTGCCCCGGGCTTCCCGCCGGGGTGCCTTGACGGTGGAAGAGTCGGACGGCTTTATCCGGGTCAAGGGACAGGGCTTTGAGATTCCTTTCTCCCGCCAGAGCGGACTGATCGAAAAGGCGGTGGCCGACGGACAGGTGGTGATCGAGAAAGGGCCTTTCCTGCATCTCTTTATCAACCTGAACCATTTGTCGGGAGCCGAGGTACGCAAGACGGCAACCCGCTTTGTGACCGACGAACGCGACTGGAAGAAACAGAGCCTGACTTATACCCAGCGCAACGGCATGGTGGAAGTGACGCTGACCGGAACCTATCAAGACGTGCAGACAACGGTTTATTTTACCATCGCTCCTACCGGCAAGATGCACGTCCGCTATCAGACCAGCGGCGAGCCGAACGGTTATCTGCGCGAGACAGGACTGGCATTCCATCTGCCGGACAGCTACCGCCAGTTGGAGTGGCAGCGCAAAGGACTCTGGAGCTGCTATCCGGAAGATGCCCTCTCGGGCAATGCCGGCAGGGCTTCTCTCTACAATCCCAACCGGGTAGCGTATGGCGAAGAGCCCAAACAACCTTGGGCTGACGATACCCACAACTACTATTATTGGGCAGACGCCGGAACCAATGCTGACCAGCCGCTGACGAACCGGGCAAAAGCGATGAAAGAGAACATCTATTTCTATACCCTCCGGCCAGACAATCCGGCAGGCAGCCTGTCGGTCTGCTCGGCAGATGCCACCTTGTCGTGCCGCCTTTACAAGCGCGACAACAACCAGTTGGTACTCTATGTAGACGATCGTTGGGACTATCCGGAAATAGCTTGGGGTAATTATTGCAAGACCTTAGAGGCTGTTCCGTGCCAAGGATTTATGGAGTTTGTATTCTAATCAAAAGAGCCTCCACCCCTTGAAGCTGCTACTTCTTGAGGTGAAGGCTCTTTCATTTACACGCCACCGCCTTCTGCGCCATCGTCTTTATCGACGGTGAAGCGGGCGAACACATAAATATAACTTATTGATGTGGCAAAGATAATATGTACTACTTCCTAAAACCTCCCTTTTCCCTATATCCCAAATTCCAAACAGGGGTTCACACACCCCACTGTATAAATAGTATTCAGTGAATTACTGTGAAGGGTGTGAAACCACCCGATATAAATTGCCATAATGGGTATGGATGTGTTCAATACCGATAACTGATAAGGTTTGTGCCGGACGTTGGACAGATACGTTACGCATCGACTCAGGACTTTTCTGTTTCAGTCGCTGGTAGATTTCTGCTGTGGGATACATCTTGACTGATTCGCCGGGAAGTGGTTTGTGGTAATAGCGGTTGAAGACATCTTCTTCGGCAGAGATTCGATAAAAGGATTGGTTGGTTTTTCTATTATGCATCCCAATTAGTATGTATAATAATTACTATTGTAATCTGTTGAAAAACAGCCATAAATTAATCTGAATTTTGTATAGAACTTTTGAAAAAACACTTATATATTATTTGATTCACCAATGTGATGCAATCAATTCATATTAGTAAATTAATCAAATCATAATTGTGAATTAATTAATTCACATAAGTGAATCAATTAATAAATAAGATATAAATAAGAAATATTAGTTAGAAGAGCAGAAGTTTTCCTGATGTTCACCATTAAAATTTGTGAGTTTTGTACTCATCTTTCCTTAGTTAAAATTAGTGTTTAAAATACGAATAATAACTTGTTTTGCCTATTTTCTTTGTAGTAGTTCCTTTTTTGTTCACTTTTCTTAAAAACCGTTCCTTTTTTGAATAATAAGTTGTGCTTAAAATTTTCAAAAGAAAATATATAATTAGCAATTTTGGACTATAGAAATATTAGAATGTTTAATCTATTGATTATGGAAAACATGTATTTACAAAAAGGAAAAATCAGATTGTTAACCATCGCAATTTTAGGCTCTTCCTCATTAACATCGTTAGCGGAAGATCTTGTACCTATAAAACAGATGGATGTGATCTCTGAAACCACAGAGAGTGTACTTCAAGAAAAGAAGGTGGTGAATGGAGTTGTAGTAGATGCCACTGGTATGCCGGTAATCGGTGCCAACGTGATGGAAAAAGGTACTACCAATGGAACAATTACCGATATGGATGGTAAATTCTCATTGGAGGTTGATAAAGATGCGACATTAATTTTCTCTTACATTGGTTTTGCCGATCAGGAAATCAAAGTAGGTAATCAAACAAGACTATCTATTACCTTGAAAGAAGATGCTGAAGCTTTGGATGAAGTAGTTGTTGTGGGATTTGGTACGCAGAAAAAAGTGAATTTGACGGGGGCTGTCACAGCTGTATCTGGTGATGAGTTGGAAGGTTTACCTGCAACTAATGTTGCGAATATGCTCCAAGGAAAATTACCAGGAGTTACAATTACTCAGACAAATGGGCAACCAGGTAAGGAGGGAACTTCAATACGGATTCGAGGTGTGGGAACTATGAATAATTCTGATCCTATGGTACTAATAGATGGTTTAGAAGCATCTATGGATGATGTGAATCCGAATGATATTGAAAATATTAGTGTGTTAAAGGATGCAGCTGCATCGTCTATATATGGTACTCGTGCTGCTAATGGTGTTATTTTAATTACTACTAAAAGAGGAAAAACGGGGAAACCTAAACTTTCGTATAATGGATATGTTGGGTGGCAAAAAGATATCCGTAGAATGGAACATCTTTCATCTGCTGATTATGCTATGTTGATGAATGAAGGGAAAGAAAATGAAGGATTAGCTCCTGTTTATACAGCAGAGGAAATCGAAAAGTTTAGAAATGGAACAGATCCAGATAATTATCCTAATACTGATTGGGTTGATCTTTTATTACAAGGATCTGGTTTTACCCATAATCATAATTTAAGCTTGAATGGAGGGTCGGAAAGTACAAAATATATTGTATCATTAGGGTATTATAATCAAGCTGGATTAGTTAAGAATACTAATCATGACCGTTATAATGTACGTATTAATTTAGATAGCAAAATCACAGACAGGTTAACGTTTGGTATTAATTCAAGTCTTTCTCGTCGAGAAATAGAAACACCAACAACTCCGTTTAATAATAGTATGGGACAGTTCTTCCGTCAGGCAAACCGTATTCCTAATACATTTGTTAATAAATATAGTGATGGAACTTTCGGAAGGCATATCGATGGAAATCCGATTGCTTGGGTAGAAGCGGGAGGAAAAGCAACCTCAATTTATACTCATGCATTAGGAAGTATATTTGGGGAATTAAAAATTATTGAAGGATTAACCTTGAAAGGTATTTTAGGTTTAGATTGGAATTTTGATGATGGAAAGACTCATATTAAAGAAATAAAATATGGTGATGGATCAGTGCAAGGTCCTAATTCAGTTGAAGATTACTTGAAAAGATGGCGGACTGTAACAATGCAGGCCTTGTTAAATTACGAAAAAACATTTCAGAAACATACGATAAAGGTTATGTTAGGTGCATCAAGAGAATCTTATACAATGAAACTAACTAAGGCTTATAGGAAGAATTTTCCTAGTAATGACTTAACAGAATTGAATGGAGGGTCTACAAGTGGATGGACAAACAATGGAGAGGCCTTGGATGCACGTTTAGGTTCTTATTTTAGTCGTCTAAATTATGACTATGAAGGGAGATATTTATTAGAAGCGAATTTGAGAGCAGATGGTTCATCTAAGTTTGCAAAGGGACAACGTTGGGGATTTTTTCCATCATTTTCTGCTGGTTGGAGATTATCGGAAGAAAATTTTATGGAATCAACATCTGATTGGTTGGATAATTTAAAGATTCGTGCTTCTTGGGGTAAATTAGGTAATCACAGAATCGATGATTATCAATATTTAGCAATGATAGAATTAGGTAAAAATTATAATTTTGGTGGAACCGTTGCTGATGGGGCTATACAGGCTAAAGCTAATAACAAAGATATAACTTGGGAAACAACTACAGAGTTAGACCTCGGTGTAGATGGAGGATTTTATAATGGGTTATTATCTTTTTCTTTTGATTATTATAATCGTTACACTGATGACATTTTAGCGGTGGTCCCTGTGTCATTAATTTATGGATTAGATGCTCCTTATAGTAATGCTGGGGCAATGAGAAACAAGGGTGTAGAGTTCTCTTTGGGACATACAAATAAAATAGGATCAGTTTCTTATGGTATTGACGGTTATGTTTCTTTTAATAAAAATAATGTAGAAAAATATCCGAATCCAGAAAAAGGAGACAATATAAAAATGGAGGGATATGCTTGGAATTCATTTTATGGCTATGAATGTATTGGAAAGTTTATGTCAGATGAAGAGGCACAAAATAGTCCAGTGCATTCACCTTATTCAAAAGCAGGGGATTTAAAATTTAAAGATCAGAATAATGATGGAAAAATAGATGCAGAAGATAGAGTCGTTTTAGGAAATGTAATACCTAATATTACTTATGGATTCAATTTTAATGCTAGTTATAAGAATTTTGATATTTTAGCTTCTTTCCAAGGTGTTGCAGATGTGTATAGGACTGTTGATCGTGAATCGATGTGGGGATTTATTGATGGAGCTAATGCTCAAAAAAAACATCTAGATCGTACGATCGTTGAGAATGGAAAAGTAGTAAAACTTGGGCATTATCCTAGAACTTTAATATCTCAGTCGCATAATCGGGTAATGAGTTCTTTTTTAGTGATGAACTCAAGTTATTTACGGTTGAAAAACTTACAAATAGGATATAATTTACCCACATCATTATTAGATAAAATCAATATAGATAGAGCTCGTATATACGTAAGTGGTCAGAATTTATTGACGTTTACAAAATTCCCTAAAGATTTTGATCCTGAAACGGCAAATGGCGCAGCTGGTTCTACCTATCCTCAAGTCGCAATTTACACATTAGGTTTAGATATAACTTTTTAAATGAAAGAAATATGAAAAGAATATTTTTATATATTCCTCTGTGGGCAATGATGTTGTCCTGTGGAAACAATTTTTTGGATGTAACTCCTTCTGATAAACTTTCAGATGCTACTTTTTGGACAAGTGAGAGTGATGCCGTTTTAGCATTAAATGGTTGTTATAATGGTTGGGAAACAGGAACAAACATAGTTTTTTTGGATGCTGCATCGGATAATGGTTATGAACAGTTTAATTATAATTATCAACCGATAGGAAATGGACAAATCTTACCAACATCACCGACTGGATTACAAGCTCCATGGTTAGATGGTTACGCGACAAGATGGTTTACTTATGATCGTATACGCAAGTATAATAATTTTCTTGAAAAAATCTCGAGCATAGATATGGACGAAGAAAAAAAATCTTGTTATATGGCAGAAGTCCGTTTTTTACGTGCATATGATTATTTTAATAAAGTGATGTTTTATGGTGATATACCTCTTGTTACTTCTGTTATAGAAAAGCCGGAAGATGCAAATCTTTCACGGACATCTAAAAAAGAGGTGGAAGAGTTTATTTTAAAAGAACTATCTGAAATAGCACCTATATTGCCAGTCCAAAATACAATAGAGTCAAATGGTCATATAACTAGAGGAGCTGCATTAGGTTTAAAGGCTCGGTTGGAACTATATTTAGGAAAATATGAGGAAGCTCAAGCGTCTGCTTTAGAAGTTATTTCTATGCCATGTTACGAACTTTATCCAGAATATGAAAAACTGTTTTGGCCGGAGGCAGAATCATCTAATAAAGAAGCTATACTAGATATTCAATATATGAAGAATGATTATAGTAATATGATTCCGCAATTAAATTTACCTGCAACGGAAGGTGGCTGGTCTGCGTTAAATGCTTTGTGGCCTTTTATTGAATCTTTCCAGATGGACAATGGAAAGTTTATAGATGAGGAAGGTTCTGGATACGATGATAATGATCCACTGAGAAATCGTGATCCAAGAATGAAAATGATCGTATTATGTCCTGGTGAAATGTATAATGGAAGATATTATAATCCGTTAGATAAATTTATAAATGGAGAAGCAGATCGGAAAAATTTAGATTTTCATGAAGAGGCAGCAGCTTCTAGAGGTGGTCTACTTGTTAAGAAATTTATTTATCCGATGTCTGTTGTTGATGCAAATAATCATGATGGAAACATCATGGTTATGCGCTTACCAGAAATGTATTTAACTTATGCAGAATGTGCACTAAAAACAAATAAAGGAAAAGATAAAGCGCTACAGTTTATTAATGAGATTAGAAAGAGAGCTGGTATGCCTGTGGCAACAGAACTGACAGAAAGACTAGTTCGTTATGAGCGTAGGATAGAATTAGCCTTTGAAGGATTAAGATATTTTGATTTAAAACGTTGGGATTTAGGAAATGAACTATTAAATGGTATAATTTATGGTTGTAGAAATGGTTCAGTAGATTCTAATACGGGAAAAGTAACATGGGGCGATGGTTATATTAAGCTGGAAGAACGAATATTTAATCCAGAAAGAAATTATTTATTGCCAATACCTCAGACTGAATTGGATAGGAATCCTAATATGACTCAAAATCCAGGATATTAAAATAATTTTTGAGAAATGGGGAAATAGTCTAGAAATATAAATGATTATTTCTATATTTTGCATGAGTGTAAATAAATATATTATGATGATGCGCAAACAGATTTTGGGTTTATTCCTCCTGCTGCTGGCAGGAGTGTTGTATGCCGGGGAAGTGGAAGTGCCCCGGCTCTCTCCTTTGCCGGAACGGGTGATGGAGGAACGAGTACCGCTGTCCGGGCAGTGGTGGTTTAACCCGGCTCCGGAAGCGGAGTTCTGGGAAAAGGAAACGGTGAAGCACTGGAAGCCGATAGAGGTACCGGGCGAATGGGTGATGCAGGGATTTGAGGAGGAAAAGGGAAAGGCTGCCGGGTATTTCCGGACCTTTACGGTTCCTGCCTCGTGGCAGGGGAAACGGATCAAGCTGCGCTGCAATGCCATTTACAGTGATGCTCAGGTCTATATTAACGGACAGAAGGCGGGCTCGCATCTGGGTGGTTTTACGGCTTTCGAACTGGATGTGACGGACTGGGTGCGCTGTGGTGCCGAGAACAGGATGGCGGTAGCGGTTACTTCGGAGACGGTGGCCGACTCGACGTCGAACGCCTCGCGGTATGCCGTTCATCCGCTGGGCGGTATCTCGCGCGATCTGTATTTGTTTGCCTTGCCCGAAACCAACCTGTCGCTGTTTCACGTGAGCACGGCGTTCGATTCGACTTATACGGATGCTACGCTGGTGGCCGAAGTGGATATCACCCATGAGGGAAAGACGGCTTCGGGCAAGTATCAGCTGGCGTTTGAACTGAAGGATGCGGAGGGCCGCCCGGTACGGCTGAAAGACGACCGGCTGAAGCTGCGCGAGCTGGCTGCCGGCGAGACGGAAAAGCTGACGGTGCGCTTCCCGGTAACGGCTCCCCGGAAATGGGACCCCGAGCATCCGTATCTGTATCGCCTGACTTGCCGCCTGATGGATGGGAACCGCGTGATGCAGACCAGCGTGCGCCGGGTGGGATTCCGGCAGATTGAAGTGCGCGGAAACCAGGTGTTTGTGAATAACCACCCGATCAAGCTGCGGGGTGCCTGCCACCATGAGGTCATGCCCCTGCGCGGCCGTTCGGTGAATAACGATATGTGGCGCCGGGATGTGGAGCTTTTCCGCGAAGGAAACGTCAATTATCTGCGTACCTCGCATTATCCGCCTGATGAGGCGTTGCTGGAAGCCTGCGACGAGCTGGGTATGTTTGTCGAGGTGGAAGCTCCTTTCTGCTGGGCACACGAAACGAAGAAGGTCCCAGATTCGCTATGGCAGGATATCCTGGTGAACCAGCATCTGGCGATGGTGAACCTGAACCGCAGCCATCCGTCGGTCCTGATGTGGTCGATGGGTAACGAGTCGAGCCTGTATGCCGAATATTTCAAGGAAGCGGCCGGGCTGGTGAAACAGATAGACCCGACGCGTCCCCGCATCTTCAGCCAATGGGGACCGGAAGCCGACCAGGGTGAGCTGGAAGTGACCAACCACCATTATCCCGGACCGGAAGGACCGGACAAATACCGGAATTACAGCCGGCCGGTGGTCTTCGACGAGTTCTGTCATCTGAATGCCTATAACCGCCTGGAGCTGGCAGCCGATCCCGGCTTGCGCAATATGTGGGGCGTCTTGCTGGACCGGATGTGGAACGCGATGTATCACAGCCAGGGCGTGCTGGGTGGTGCCATCTGGGCCGGCATTGACGATACCTTCTTCTTGCCCGGCGAGCGTGCCGTGGGATATGGAACCTGGGGACCGATCGACGGATGGCGCCGGCCGAAACCCGAATATTGGGGCATGAAGAAGGCCTTCAGTCCGGTGAAGATCCGCTTGAAGGGAAACCAGGATGCCGACGGGAAGCTCTGCTTTGAGGTGGAGAACCGGCATCTCTTCTCGAACCTGAAAGAGACCCGCCTGGAATGGACCGTAGGAAATCAGCACGGCGTGGTGACGCCGGATGTCGCTCCTGGTGAGACGGGCGAGTTTACCGTGCAGCTGCCCGAAGAGGTCCGCTCGGCCGGAACGATCGACTGGAAGGTGATCGGGGTGCGGGGCTTTGAGATCGATGCCTATCATTTTCAGACCTTGCCCGAACCGTTGGCACAGCCGGCTCTGCTGAGTGCCGGACGTATCCAGACCGAAGAGACGGATGAGGCGTATGTGATCCGGACCATCAGCGGTGACTTCCGGATCGACAAGCGCAACGGCTTGCTGACCTCGTCGAAAAACAACGGGGCGGTGCTGGTGAAGGCGCCCGAGCTGATGGTCTTGCCGCTGAATGCCGAAGGCGAAGGCATCCAGATGGTGGGGAAAGACCAGAAGTTTGAGCCTTATACGCCGGTGTGCAGCCGCTGGGTAGCCCGGAAGATCGGAAAGACGGGTGCGGACGATGACTGGTGCATCCGGGTGGAAGGCACGTATGCCGAAGCCGAGGGCTATTTTGAATATCGTTTCCGGGCCACAGGCGAAGTGGAGGTGACGTATCACTTCACCCTGCTTGAAGCCGTTTCGCCCCGCCAGGTAGGACTGGTCTTTTCATTGCCGAAGACATACGACCATATCCAGTGGCGCCGCCGGGGCTATTGGAGCGTTTATCCGGAGAATCACCTGGGCTCGTTGAGCGGCGAAGCGGTGGCTTATGATCCGTCGCTGCCGGTTTCGGGTCTGGCAGGACCGTCCAAGCAGCCGGCGAAAGCCTGGTCGTTCGATCAGACGGCGGCTGGTTCCAACCTCTTCCGGGCCACGAAGGAAAATATCTACGAGGCAACCTTGTCGGGCGCCGCTGCCAGCCGGGTGAAAGTCCTTTCCGACGGCACGCAGCATATCCGCGCCTGGAGAGCCGGCGATGAGATCCGCTTCCTGGTGGCCGACTATAACAATGCCGGAAACGACACCTTCCTTACTTCCCATTCCCGCCTGGATTTCCGTCCGCTGAAACGGGGAGACCAGATCTCGGGTACAGTCACCCTGCGGATTCTGTAAGGAAACGAGCATATAAGCATTTGATATGCATCCACGGCAGGCGTCACACCGTCCTGTCGTGGATGTGTTTTTTCAGGCAGCGGCTTACTTGTTCTCTTTCGCGTATTTGGAAGGACTGACACCGAACTGGCTGATGAAATTCGTGCTGAAATACGATTGCGAGCGGAAGCCGACAGCCTCGGCGATCTCATAAATCTTCATGTCGCTTTGCAGCAGGAGCTCGGCAGCCCGTTTGAGGCGGGTGATGCGGATGAGATCGTTGGGTGTCATGGCGGAGATCTCCCGGATCTTGCGGTACAAGGTGGGCCGGCTGAGGTGCATGTGTTCGGCGATCTGGTTGACATCCAGATCAGGATCGCTGATATGCTCGAGGATGATGCGGTTCAGCTTCTCGAGGAACTGCTCGTCCGTCTTGGAATAGGCAATCGACTTCATGTTGGCCACCGGCGATTTGAAGTAGAACTGGCGGATATGCTCGCGGTTGGTCAGCAGGTTGGAGATCTGGGCCAGGAGCAGGCTGGACGAGAACGGCTTGTCGATATAGGCATCGGCACCCGATTCCAGTCCTTCCATATGCGACTGGATGGTGGTCTTGGCCGTCAGCAGGATGACGGGAATATGGCTGAACTCCACGTCCGTCTTGATCTTCTTGAGTAGCTCCAGCCCGTCCATGACCGGCATCATCACATCGCTGACCACCAGCTGGATGCTTTGCCGGTGCATCCATTCGATGGCCTGGGCGCCATTCTCGGCGGTACATACATTGTAATCCTTATTCAGTTCTTCCGCAATGAAGGTACGCATTTCCGGATGATCTTCCACCACGAGGATGGTGGGGCGTCCTTCCAGGAAAGAGAAGCGGACCGCCTTGGTCTTTGTCTCGGGCACTTCCTCTTGTGGCGGCTGGATGGACTCCGGCTGTTGCAGCGGCAGAAGCAGGCGGAAACAAGTCTGCGCCCCGTCAGTTCCCGGTTTGTCGAGCACAAGCGTCCCGTGGTGCATTTCCGCCAGCGAGCGTGCCAGCGGCAATCCCAGTCCGGTGCCCGTCTTTCCTTCCGTGTTCGGAATCCGGTAAAACGGCTCGAAGATCTTCTCCCGCAGCTCTTCCGGTATGGGCTTTCCGTCGTTGATAAAGTCCATCTCGATCTGTTCCCGGTCGTTGAGTCGGAGATGAATCCGGATACTGCTCCGGGCATATTTGATGGCATTGGCCAGCAAGTTACTGAAGATCTTCGTCACGGCTTCGCGGTCCACATAAGCATAAAGCTCTGCCGCGGAAGACGTCCAGTTGAGCAGCAGCCCTTGCGAGGCGGCAGACTCCTGGAAGCGGTCGGTCGTCTCTTGCAGCAGTTCCACCAGATTGGTGCGGACAAAGTTCAGGCGGAAACCTTCGATCTCGGTCCGCCGGAAGTCGAGCAGCTGATTCACCAGCGACAATAGCCGGGATACATTCTTGTCCATCAGGCGGAGCGACTCTTCCACCTTGTCCGGCAAATGCCCATCCTGCAACACCCGTTCCAGCGGATTCTTGATCAGCGTGAGCGGTGTGCGGATCTCGTGGGCGATGTTGATGAAGAATTCGATCTTGGCCTGATAGAGCTCTTTCTCTTTCTGGTCTTCAAACAGGCGCATGTTATAGGCCATTTCCTGCCGGGTCTTGTTGCGCCACCAGTAAAGAGCCGATCCGACGAGGGCGAGGACGACCAACGCATACACGACCTTGGCCGGGAACGAAGCCCACCAGGCGGGCAATACTTCGATCTCCAGCTGCGTCACCAGCGGACTCCAGCGGTTGGACAGGTTGGTGGCTTTCACCTCGAACAGATAATTCCCCGGCAGCAGGTTGGTGAAATAGACCACATTGCGCTCGTCTATGTCGATCCACTTGGGATCACTTCCTTCCAGACGATATGCATATTGGACAGACGCCGGTGCCATGAAGCTGAGGGTCGAGAAACTCAGGCTGAAAGTCGATTCATCGTCGTTCAGCCGGATCTTCCGGAGCGGAGAATCCGGCGATATGTTCAGGACCTGTTCGCGGTTGCCCAGTTCCAGCGTATGCAGATAGACCCGCGACGGCGCATTGTCCTCTCCTACTGCGTCCGGCCGGAAATGGATGAACCCTTTGATCGAGCCGAAGTAGAAATTCCCATCGGTATCCGTAAAAGCCGAATTCTCGTTGAACTGACGGGAAATCAGTCCGTGGCTTTCGGTATAGGTCGTGATCAGTCCGCTTTTCGTCTCGAGCCGCACCAGTCCGTTTGCCGAGCTGATCCACAGGCAGCCTTCCTGGTCGGGCAGAATCTTGAACACCACGTTGCTGGGCATTCCGTTCTTCACCGTGTAATGGACGGACTCGCCGGTCTGGAAGTCGTATTTGATGACACCTTCGAGCGTGGCAAACCACATGTTCCCGTCCGGATCCTCACAAATATCGTTGACGAAGTTATGCCGCTGGGTATTCAGCTTGTCGTACGGAAGATACATCCCGGTGTTGCTGATCGGGTTGTAATAGAAACTGCGGTTGAACATGCCCGTCCAGATGCGGCCCAGGCGGTCTTCGTAGATACAGCGGACCGAATAAGCCGGAAACTGGGGCGCATAGCGGAAGCAGTCGTTCAGATAATCGTATTTGAACACGCCATCGTCGGTGCCCACATAAATCTGTCCTTCGCGCAAGACCTTGATACAACGCACCGAGCTGTTCTTCGTGCTGGTGGAATCTTTGAGCAGGCTGTATCGTTTGACCACTTTCCGGCTCTGGATATCCATCTTGTCGATCCCGTGGATGACATGTCCGATCCACAGATAATCGTCGGAAGCCGCCAGACTGCGGATATTGGTATGGGCAATCCCCGAATTGTCCGGTCGCGGCTGATAGTTCGTGAAGAGCGAAGTCTTCTTGTCCAGGCAATTGATGCCGGCATCTTCGGTGCCGACCCAGATATTTCCCAGCTTGTCTGTACAAATATCGCGGATCACTTCCCCTTTCATGGAATTGGGGCCGTCGTCGGGATAATAGATACGGAAAGGCTGGAACGGCGAGCAGTAATTGATCCCGTTCTGGTGGAAACCGATCCAGATGCCTTGTTCACGATCCCGGTAAAAGGCCGAGATATACTGGCTCGACAGGGCATACGGATCGCGCGGGTCCTGTTGTACCCGATGACATTCTCCGGTATTGACCTGATAGATGATAAGGCCTGAATCCGTTCCGATCCAAAGCTCATTCTCTTCTTTTTCCATCAGGGCATTGATCAGGAAAGTAAGCCGATTGGCTTCCTGGATATGCAGGTCCTGGAACAGATGCGAATCCGTATCGAATATCTTGACATCATCGTGCTCATAAGCCACATAAATCCGATGGGCGAAGGGTGACGGATAAAGCATCAGGATCTTGCGGGCCGGCTCATTGGGAAAGAGCGGGAACGTCTCGATCCGGTCTTCTGCCTCCACGATACGCGAAAGAGAACCGTTGCTGTCGCTCACCCAGATTCCCTGGTTGGATGTGATGCAGAACGAGGTGTAAGACAAATGCTCCGGATGGGCAAAGATGCGGCAGGTCGTGTCGGTCTGGTCATAGCGGATCAGGTTTCCGTCCATCAGCAGCCACAGCCGGTTTTGCTGATCGAACTGGAACAAAGAGATACGCTTATTGGCCGTCAGGGATAAATGGTGGAACGATTCGCGCTCCTTGTCGTACTGGAAAAGTCCGGCCAGCGTTCCGACCCACAGATTCCCGGTCTGGTCACAGTTCAACGAAGTAATCCAGTTGCTGCCCAGGGTGGAACTGACTTCCGGATCGTGGCGGAACACCTTGAAGGAATAGCCGTCGAAGCGGTTCAGGCCGTCGCGTGTGCCGATCCAGACAAATCCGTCGTTGTCTTGGATGCAGGCAGTAACCATATTATCGCTCAGGCCATGTTCCACCTGATAATGACGGAAGATATAATTCGTCTCTTGGGCCGCCCATGCAAACAGCGGAAGAAGACAAGATAAGCAGACGATCCACCAAGTGTTCCTCATACGATTGATTCAAAGATTGACAGCCGAAAGATACATAAAAATATTCCAAGCCAAGCGGTCCGCCTGGGGAAAAGAAGGCATGCCGGGCTTTAGATATCGTATCAAAAGTATGCAATATTGTATCAGCCATGAGCTTCCATGCCGTAAATGAGACAAATATGAAAAAGAAAGGCATGATTTCAGGCCGGCATCCAAGCGCCTCCGGACTACATTTGTGATACAAAACCGCGAGATATTAAGCACTAATTTTTATATGTATTATGATTAACACAAGCAACAACGCGACGAGTATGGGCACGAAGATTCAGCTTTGCGTCATGATGTTTCTTCAGTACATGCTGAGCGCCGTATGGTGGGTTCCCTTAGCAGCCTATCTGTCGCATACCCTGAAACTCGAAGTTTACCAGATTTCTCTGGTACTAAGTTCGATGGCCATTGGCGCCATGGCCTCATCTTTTATCGGAGCGATAGCAGACCGCTATTTCGCTGCCGAGAAAATCCTGGCAGTCCTGAATGTGCTGACAGGCATCTTCCTGCTGATCGCTGCCCGGCAAGACGCCTTTCCGGGACTGATGGTGAGTGTGGTGCTGGCTATGCTTTGCCACATGCCCACGCAGAGCCTCACGAGTACGATTGCCATGCAGCACGCGCCTGCCGAGCAGTTCCCGCGTATCCGGATGTTTGGTTCGGTGGGCTGGGTCGCATCGGGCATCTTCAGCATCGTCGCCCTGCATTGCCTGCATCTGCCGGCTTTCGATGATACCAATCTCCCGATGCATTGCGGAGCGGCAGTCTGTTTTGTAGCAGCCCTGATGAATCTGCGTCTGCCACATACGCCTCCGGCCACTTCGAAGGCGACTTCCCTTTCCTGGATGGACATAACAGGCTTCAGTGCTTTCTCGCTGATGAAAGACCAGAACTACCGGATCTTCATGATACTGACTTTCCTGTCAATCATCCCGTTCACGCTGTATCACGTGTATGGCTCGATGATCCTGGCCGATGAGCATGTGCAGCATATCACTGTCACCCTGAATCTGGGCCAGCTGGCGGAGATGTTCTTCCTGGTCATTACTACTTCTATTCTGATGAAGTCGGGTATCAAGAAGACACTGATATATGGCCTGGTGGCCCTGTTTGTGCGCTATTTCGCCTTCTTCCTGGGAGCCGAGACCGACGCGCAGTGGTTTTATTACATCGGAATTATCATACATGGGCTGATCTTCGGCTTGTTCTATGTGGGCGGACAAGTGTACACTGACCAAGTAGCGCCGAGAGAGATGAAAGTCCGTGCGCAAGGACTTTTATTCTTCCTGGTATGGGGAATCGGATTCCTGATTGGTACGTTATGGAACGGCTGGCTGATTGATTTATTCCGGGATGGCGACAAATGCGATTGGCCCGTGCTGTTCCTGATCTCATCGGGTGGATCCTTGATCTTGCTGTTATTATTTGTGTTTGCTTTTAAACCCGTCGAGTTGAAACGGGAAGAAGAATGAGTAACCTCATATGGGGGAGTGAATGGGCGGGAAAGAACAGGCGTGTTTTTTCCCGCCTTTATTGTCTGTCGCTGCGATGTGGAATTATTCCGGCATTGGCGGCATAAAGAACAGGTTGTTACAATAATAATCCTGGAAATCGGGCGAAGCTTCCAGGGCAAAATGCCGGGTGACGGAAAGAATATCGGCAATGTCCGGTCGGGTTTCCCGATAGAGGAAGAGTTTGCAACCAGCTAGCGCACTGTTGCCAGCCTTCCGGATTTGTTCGGGCGATGAGGCCTGCAGTAATCCGACAGCCAAAGCGTGTTTTACATCCAGATATGTTCCTAATCCGCCCGACACATAGATATGTTCCAAGTCGTCGGTCGTGATGCCCAGCTCTTTCAGCAGCAGTTGGAATCCCGTCGCTATGGCCGCTTTCGCCAGCTGGAATTCCCGGACATCTTTTTCCCACAGTGATACTTTCGGTGTGAGAGGCAGTTCGCCGTGGCGGGATTCGTCGGCAATCGAGCCCGACATGTCAATAGCTTCCTGCTGGCAGAAATAATGAATGGCATCAATCAGTCCGCTTCCGCAAAGACCGGATGCCTCTCCGCCGCCGATCACTTCTACGTGGCCGTCCGATTCATTCACCGAGCAGATGGCTCCTGTCACAGCCCGCATTCCTTGTGTGATATTGATTCCCTCGAATGCCGGACCGGCAGCCGTGGAAGTACACAGAATCTCTCCTCTTCGTCCGACGACAATCTCACCATTCGTGCCGAGGTCGATCAACGCCTGCCATTTCTCCTGCTTGTGGATCTGGATGCTTTCCATGCCTGCCAGGATATCGCTGCCTACGAAATGACTGATGTTTGGCAAGAAGACCACTTCGCACGAGGCCGGAAGTGCCCAATGTAATTCGTCGGTCGAGAAACGGCGGGCAGCATTGTTCGGCGACTGGAAAGGATAGGCGGATAAAGGTGTGACATCGAGGTCGCAGAACAGATGGTGCATCACGCTATTGCCCACCAAGACCACACGCCGGACTTCAGCCCGGATTTCCGGCTGCACCAGCGAGGCTATCTGTTCCCCGATTTGCTCCCGGATCAATTCGGAGAGCTGTTTCCGTTCGGCTTCTCCCTGAATGGCATACGATATGCGTGAGATGATATCGGCTCCGTGGCGGCTTTGCCGATTCAGTTCGGCCGACGAACCCTGGATTTTCCCTGTACTCAGATCAACGAGTTGTACTACGACTGTGGTCGAGCCCAGATCGACAGCCAAGGCATAGCCTGTCTCCTCTCCCAGCCGGATTTCCGTCTCGTCGGTCAGGATTTGCTGTTCACCTTGCGGAATACGGATGGTCAGATCGTCCGTCACCAGGCTGAGGCACGCCAGCCGCCAAGACGCGGGCGATAATCCTTGCCGTTCCAGCAGTGTGCGATGCCATTCGGTCAGTTCCACTTCTCCTTTCAGCAGTTCCACCCGGCACTTGCCGCAGACACCTCGTCCGCCGCAGGCAAAGTCCACGCCTTGCTCGCCAACAATTGGCCCCAATGATGTTCCATGTGGAACTCTCCGTTCGATACCCGCCGGCTCCAACCGCACGGTATGTTCTAGTTTGTTTTCCATGATCTTCTTTTGATTTTGAAGTCTCAAAGATACCGAATTTCCTCTCCTCCGCCCGCCCGCTTTCCCTAAAGAATGATAAATGGGGCGGCGGAGGAGGGAAAATAGGCTTATTCTTTTCCCGGACGGACAAACATAACGGAACGCCCTAATTGCTCTGTCAAAGTTTCATCTGGCTGAATGAGTTTTCCATTTATATAAATGTCTTTTATGATAGAGGGCGAACGCAAATCGCAGCGCAAGGTGTCTGTCCATTCTTTACTCCAATGAATATAATCGAGCGTGTAGTTATTACCCACATAGAAGGATGCTCTAAAACTTAAATAGTTTAAACCTTCCTTCGTTCCGATGAAAAAACTTCCGTATGGACTTTTTGCCAGTGGATAATACGGAGTACGATCTTTGCCTATGCCCGGCTCGATCCAAACACTATCCGGATTAATATAACCCGGCGTTTCGGGGTTGAATAAATCGTTCCCGGCAATATCGCGCAGGAATGCATTGATAGATACATCGAGTGTATCAAATCCGGGAACCGTCTTTTCATCTTCATCATCGCAGCTTGTCCCCATAAAAAGGGCGGCGATGGAAATAAATGTGCATAAGAACTGTTTCATAACTATAGGGATTTATTGAGGATTATGTTTTCATGTTAACTTCGCAAATATAAATAATTAAACGGATAAATCATTCTCTGAAAAGAGGATAATTGGGTGATATACCTTCAGAAGTGAATCTCTTTCATCTCTTTTTCACCACTTCTCCTGCCGGATTCTTGCCGACAAAGTGCTTTTTCAGGAGGAATCTTCAAGGATTTGCCTTGAAAAAGTACTTGGACGGTCAAAATCTTGGCGGATTAGGACTGAAAAAGTGCTTGGATGATCAAAATCCTGGAAGAATGACACTGGGAAAGCCTTTTCTAATGAAAATCTTTGCGGATTCTTCTTGAAAAAGTACTTTTGGGATAGAAATCTTGACAGAATGTTATTTTCTGATCTTTTTGTCATTTTAGTTTCTCTCGTTTTGGTTTTTCTTGCTGAAAAACATAGTCCTTTTCCGGATGTAAAACTTGCAATCTTCTTTGGGATAGATTACTTTTAGCAGTGACAAAAACTTGTTTAATCTTTTAATTCGTGTTTTATTATGAAGGAAATTCAGAATTTGAGCATCAGTCAGTTGCAAAACGAAGAAGCCTTTGGCTTTTTCACGTTGGTGAAGGAGGAAATGGACAATCTGCCGGCCGACCCGGGTGAAGGTGTGGCTCCGCTGAAGGACGTGAAGGCGGCTTATATCGAAAAGTTGGGTGCGTATGACGAAGCGTTGGAGACTTCCAACAAGTTGGATTCGGTACAAACTGTCGAGGTGGCGGATGCGGCAGCCGACGAGGCGTGGGGCGCGTCTTACGCGTATTCGAAGGCGATGGCACGCCATCCGAATTCGATGATACGCAACGCGGCATTGCCGTATGTGGCGGTGTATGAGAAATATGGGAATCCGACGAAGTTGGCTCAGGTGAAGGAACTGGGTGTGTTGCAGAACTTGCTCACGGACCTGGAGGCTCTTGGGGATGACGAGACGGTCGGCTTCACGGCGTGGCGCGAATACATTGCCGAGACTACGGCTTCATTGATGGAAGCCATGAACAGCCGTACCGACGAACAAAGCCGCGTACAGGTGGGTTTTGTGAAGGAAACCCGCTTGGCAACCGAGGCTGCTTATCGGGATTTGGTGGGCAAAGTGAATGTGGTGGCAGCCTATGAGGGCGATGCGGCGTACGCCACGTTTATCGATCACATGAATGCGTTGATCGACCGCCAGAAAGCTATCTTGAAAGGGCGGACTACCCGTAATAAGAAGAAGGCGCAATGATTTCAGAGGAATAACTTGATAATGAACGAGGCAGAAACCCAACGGCTTCTGCCTCGTTCGTGTATGCTTGGGTTGCTTTTATTCGTGAGTTGTATAGGATTCACCTACAACAAGCTTCACGGTGCCGCCAATGGAATCTCCTGTTTTCAAGGGTTTGCGATAAGGTGCGTAATAACTGCTGAGGAACATCTCGTCGCCCGGAGTGACAAAGTCGGCTACCAGGAAGCGGATCCGGTCTTGCTGTAACCACGAACGCCAGTGCTGATGTCCTTCCGATACGGCAGTAACGGTGTTTCCATCCTCGTTTTTCAGTCCGGCATACCAGATATTCCGGCGGGTAGAACGGAAATCGTTACTTCCCAACTCGTTGAAGTCGCGGCTCCAGGCCCATGAAGGTTTTACCCGTGGATGAATGGTTTCCGGCAGACCTGTATAGAACAATGCCGCCTCTCCTACCGGACGACTGATATGATCTTCGGGATAAACCGTCCATAAACCATCGCGCCGCCAGAAAGTACGGTCGAACGATGCCGGAGCTTCGAATACCAGACCCCATTGACGCGGATTCACGTCCTGCAGTACTTCGAATGTGTAGCTGACCGCTATCTCTCCGCTGGCATTGATACGCAAAGTATAGTTCCCTTTGAATTCTTTGTATGAACCTTGTACGGTGATGCAGACATCTTCCCCTTCGGCCCGGGCTTCGGTTGAAGAAACCGTCCATTCGGTACACAGATCGTTGAAGATGGGTGTATTCGCATTATGATTCGGATAGCAGCCTCCACCTGTCAATGGCAGCGCCATCAACCACGGACCACCGACGAGACATTCCTTGCCGTCTTTCTTCAACGAGAGAATCTGTCCGTTTGTCCGGCTTACTTCGCAGGTGAAATGCGGTCCTGATACAAGATACCGGTCTTTCTTCTCCTTCAGGCGAGTTGGCAGCGCTGAAGGAATTGCCCATACATTTTGGGATTGTTCTCCTACGGGAATCCGGTATTCATCGGCTACGAATCCACGCGGATCGACAAACGAAAGATATAATCCGTTGGCTTGTTCCGGATGTTGTACGTCAATGGTAAACTGTCCGTTCTCTCCGGCCGGGCAATCCACGAAAGCTACTCCTTTCTCATCGCCGAACTGCCAGTTGATCCGCAGTTCATTCAGGTTGGTATATGTATAACGGTTTTCCACTTCGACGGTAAATGTGGAGGCTGGTGATAAGGTTGTCGTCTTCACCCGGATCGGACTGTAAATCTTCTTCATGTCCCAGTATTCCGGTTTCGGACGACGCCAACCGTCAATCGGTCCCCACGGTCCGTATCCCACGGCATCTCCGTTCGGCATTTGGAAAATATCATCAATTCCCGACCAGATAGAACCTCCCAACACGCCCGGAGTCTGATACATATTCTCCCAAGTCGGAGCCAAGGCCAAAGCCCAGTCGCTTCGGATACCCGGATCAGTAACCAGTTCGCTTCGGTTATAAACATTCAGGTGACAATATTCGCCATAGATCATGGGGCGTTCGCTTTTTGCCGCCACCTTATATCCGTCCGGTCCCGGATAATGGATATTCGCAATCGGAGCCGTACTTCCCTGATTATTGAAACCTCCATACGCCTGATCGTGGAAGGTATGCGGACGCGACGGATCAGCCTTCTTTACATAGACTTCCACTTGGGCAAACTCCTTGTTCCAATACGATTCGTTGGCCATCGACCAGAATAGAATGGACGGATGATTCCGGTAGAAATGAATGGTCTCCATGTTGGCCTGCAAGACATACGCGTAGTATTTCGGGTCACGGTAATTCAGACGTTTCCAATTCTCGTTGGCATGATGCCCGATCCAGCAGACAGGCGATTCCACTTCGACAAACATACCCAACTCATCACATACTTCCAATAATTCTTCACAAGGCGGATAATGCGACGTGCGGATGAAGTTACAGTTTCCGCTCCGATACAGTTCCACGTCTTTCCGTACTAAATCCGGATTCATCACGCGTCCTGTCAGCGGATGAACTTCGTGCCGACAGACACCCCGGAGCTTGACCGGAACACCGTTTACCAGTAATCGGTTTCCTTTCAGTTCTACTTCCCGAAAACCAAACCGTTTCTCAGTGATTTCCAGGGTTTCGTCTCCCTGATGCAAAGAAGTCTGCAAAGTATATAAATGCGGATGCTCATTATCCCATTTCTGCGGGTTTGATACTTTCCCGCTGATCCAACCACTCCATGAACCACCGGCAGCTATTTCCGGAACAGGCGCATGCAGATCCACCGGTAGTCCGTCGATCGTTAACTGAAGATGAATATCTTTCTGTGGCTGGTCACTCTGATTTGTAACAGTTGTATAGACTTTCAACTCGGCATCCTGATAATCCGAATCCAAGTCTGTCAGAATCCGCATATCGGATAGATGTACTTTCGGAACAGCCATCAAGGTAACCTTTCGGGTGATACCACCCAACTGATGCGCTGCGTATTGGGTCAGACTGCCTAACATATCTGCCAACGACTCACTTCGTACCCGAAGAGACAAGATATTATCACCCGGTTGCAAAGCCTGAGTGATATCCAGCTCGAAGGCAGTCATACCGCCCATGTGCGAACCTATTTCTTTTCCGTTCAGATAAACAATCGATTCGCTGGAAACTCCGTCGAAACGAAGCTTGATTTGTTTCCCTTTCCAGTCGGCCGGCAACGAAAATCGGGTTTGATATCCGGCAAAAGTAGCCGAGTCCACCTGGAATCCTTGCATGGACCATTCACCCGGGACGGTAATTGGCTTCCATCCTTTGTCTGTCTGGAATGACTGATAGAAGTCTGGAGCTGGTTTTTCATGGAATTGCCAGGTTCCGTTCAGCGACATCAACGGTTGATAGACTCCCGTTACTTGTGAAGGCTTGACCGAATAAACCGGAAGGACCTTTTCGGCACAAACCGTCGTGTCAACTACGTAACTTTGTGTATGAACCAAGTCCGCTTTCTTATCTCCTTCGAACGGAACAGTCTTCAGGGAACTGTTCGTATATAGATTCACTTCCGAAACCAAGGCATTCGGTCCTTTCAAGGCTTCGAATACGAGGACCAGCTGTCCGTACGCATACGCTTTCTTCGGTAAGTCGATCCGATACCTTTGTTCCTTCCCTGCCTGGAGAACAACAGGAGCCTGAACTTCATTTCCGTCGGCAACGATTCGCTGTTTCCGTTCACTGTCTGCCAGGTAAACGACTTCCAGCTGATATGCTGCGTTAATGTCCATCTGGTTGAAGGCATAGATAACGGCCCCTCCGAAGTTACAGGTAAGGACCTCTTTACTACCTGTAAACTTCTCTGGGAGTGTGTAGTTTTCTCCTTTGATCAAATAAGGCTGGGCGCCTTCTACACCACAATCATTCCGGGCAACGCACGACATCTGTTGTGCCTGGCAGATAGAGAACCATCCGCATGCAGCGGTCAATAAAATACATTTGCGTGTTATGTTTATCCGTTTCTTCATGTTATTTCGATTTACTGATTCAAAGATACGATATTCTACAAAAGAAAACCAGGCATTTGAAACAGAGAAAATAAACGAAAAAGGAACGGATTGGACCAATCAGGCTTGAAAAACGGAACAAACGCTTTCGGTTTGGCTTTCTCCGCCTGATAGTATCTCTTTATGTCAGTATTGGATTGACAAACTTCTGAGACTGTTTTTCCCTGTTGGCTCTACAATCAGATAACCGGATGAACTTTCCGGTGAAATGGATTGGAACTGGTAATCTGAAGCGGGTTCTATCTTGAGTTGACATTGTTGGGCTCGCTTCAAATCCGGAATGAACCAGACACTCGCTTTGTCTCCGGAAGGATTTTCTCTCCATTGACAAGAAAATCCTTGTGCTGTGTTGGAGTAAGAATCCAATGTGCCGCCGATTGCCATGGGATAAGTTCTGGATAAGAACGGAAAGAAGTCTTGGGTTTCAATCTGTGGCCACCAGCACCAGAATGTTTGTCCGGCTTTTGCCTGTTCTATCATCCCGATGATATGGCGGGCTGCTTCTCGATAGTTATTTCCCATGTAAAAGGCTCCCCATTCACCGATCCAGACGGGAAGTCCTTTTTCCTTTCCGTTTTGGAAGATTTGTTCAAAGATCACTTCTGTCCGGTTGAAATTGGTCTTGTCCAATGCCTTGGTATCTGTTACCAGATCATATCCATGGGGCGCATAAACGCACTGTTGGTCCGGCTGGTTCAACGAATCTTTCGGAACCCGGAAATAACTGGGAATACCCATATTGCAGAAGTAATTATGCTCCAGGAACAAAAGCTGCCGGCTGCCTGTGCTTCGGATGACATCCCGGACTCTTTGATAAAACGCAGAAAGCTCGTTCTCTTCAAATGCTTTCACCTTCGGACTGGCCGCTTTTAGGATTTGTCGGAAGAAAACTTTGTCTTGGAGTGTTTCCAATAATTCCAGGCGCGAGGTTTCGTTCATGAAACTTTCCTGTAATGCAGCTATATCCGGTAACGTAACGCCTGATTGGGTGGCAGTCTGTACATAGCCTTGCAGGAGATCTTCGAATACCAAGGGTGCCTGACTACCCATAAACGGCTCATTCATCACATCGAATCCGGCCACGGCCGGCGAATTTTTATAACGGTCTGCCAACACTTTCCAGACTTGGATATAATGATCCTGTATACCGACTCCATCTTCTGCCGGCGCATTCTGCCAGAAACTGTCGAAAGCTTGTTGTACGGCAGGACTCATTAAATAGGCATCGCTCCAGATCGTACCGGTCTGATGTGGCTTTTCCTGGTCTAATGTAGCCCAAAGCGGTGCGCCGTCGCTGAATTTCCGGCTAAACAGATCTTGATGCATATCTAAAATCAACCAGATTCCGTTTTCTTCGGCCCATCGAACCCGTTTATCAATCTCTTGCAAGTACTCTTCATTGATGACACCCGGCTCAGGTTCCAGTCCGTCCCAGATAATCCCATATCGGATACAGTTAAAACCGTATTCCCGGAAGGCTTGGAACAACTGTTCATCGTCTGGATGTAAATAGTTTTGTGCCGGATCTTTCACAACATGATTGATCCCGTTCAAGATAACTTCCCGATTCTGCGTATCGACAAAGCGTTGGTTTTCGACACGTAGGAAGGGCATCTTTTCTTCTTGTACCGTACAAGAAGAGATCCAAAGGGTAAGGAATAGCCAAAGAGTTATAGGTACAAATTGGGGGGACATAGGGGCAGATCTTATTGTTTATTTGTACGGGTTAATTGGACATCGATAACTTGTCCGTCGGCTTCGGCTACAGCCTTCAATTCTTTTTTTCCATTCTTTTCCGTAATGAAGAATTTGATATAAACCGTACTGCCGTCGATGTATTCGGAACAAGAATAGCCATAGCTTTCTTTCTTTAGTTGGTCAAGTTGGAAATTGGCATAGGTTAGACTAACATCTGCAGTTAATTTATCTTCTGTTTGATGAAAGCTGATTTTTCCTTCTTGATATCCGTAAGGAGCCGAAGGAGCCTTGATATTCCAGTTCCCTCTTAATAAATCAGAATCATTTTGAGCTTGTGATATCAAAGCAAAAGTTGACATCAGAAATGTAATCATACCTGTTTTCATATTGCATTTATTTAAAGTTGATGAGGCAAAGATAAAGTCTGAAGTCATTAATCTTCTGCTTCTTGTGGTGAAATGGCAGTTTTTGGGACTAATGGTTCATCTTTAATGATCGTTGGGATGTATGAACGGGAAACAGGGATCGTTTGGTTGGTATGCTTGAGCAATAATTTATAATTTCTTCCGTCTTTTTTCCATCCTTGGATAGCCGACTGATTAATTAGATATGAACGGTGGCATTTGATAAAGCCTTTGCTGGATAAGGTCTCTTCTGCCTTTTTTAACGTGTTCCGGATAAGTTCCTTGCTGAGGTGTCCGTCTTTTAAGAAAAAGACAGTAATATAATTGTCTGCGGCTTCAATATATAGCAGGTCTTTCTTTTCTAATTGCAGGCGAATTTCTTGATTGGCGTCGTAAATACAGATCAATTCGGATGTCGGTTGAAGGATTGGCGTGGGTGATATTGCTGCTTGTGGCTCCTGTTGTTTCTTTAATTCCTGAATGATGAGCAAAAGACCTAGCAGAAAGTAGGCTAGAACAAGAATCGGCATTGTGATTAATGACGTTTCATATAAATCCAACCAATAATTGTTGGGATGTGTATGATACAGATATCCAAGTACCAAAGAAAGACAAATAATGTCCCATAAGCAGGCAATCAGTAAATGGTAAACATACAAACGTTGTCTGCTTTTATAAAGGAAGTAGATAATAATATGGGAAAATAAAAGCGTGATTCCCCCTCCAATGCAAATACCGTATATCGAATAATGAGGAAAGATTTCCGTTTCATTAATCCAATAGTTAATGTTGAACGGCATGAATATGTAGAGGAAGACGGAACAGAAAGTGACTAAGCCAATTGTAGATCCTATCTGCCATCTTTTGTCGTTTATATTTTCTAAAGGAAAATACAGAAGTGCTGTGATCGTATTGCGAAGTTTGTCTATAATATTCATTCTTTGCCTACTATGAACGAAAGTGTTTTTTATGCATAATCCTGTTTCCTGTTATTTCGGTAAACAAAGATATAGAATTTCCGATAAAGCTGGGTATGAAGCTTGCAAATTATTGAAAATAAATCGGATAAACTTCTTTTTTCTGAATGGATTAGTTGCATAACTCGGGATACTTTATTACTTTTGTAATGATAAGTAAAACTTTTCAGCCTAATGAGAAGTCCTTTTCATTCCTATGAAAAATACCTTTCTCCTAAGTGAAAAGCACATATCATCCAGTTGAAAAATAATGTGATAACTTGATTACAAACTCAAAAACTTAACTCAATATGGCTATTGAATTCGAATTTTACCAGTCTCCACATACATTCGGCGAGAAGACGAAAAAGTATTATCCTAAGGTTGTTAACTATCGGACGGTAACTACGCAGGAGTTGGCCGAGGAAATCCATTCCGGTTCTACCCTGACGACGGCGGATATTCGGGCAACAATCGATGCATTGAGCCATCAAATTGCGCAACATCTGAGTGAAAGTGAGCGGGTTCATGTTGAAGGAATCGGTTTTTTCGAGGTGAGTTTGCAATGTCCGGAAACGGAAAACCCGAAAGAAACACGTGCCGGAAAGGTAAAGTTTAAGTCCGTCAATTTCCGGGCGGATAAGGCTTTAAAGGAGAAGATGCACAAAGCACAGACCATTCGTTCCAAACGTAAGGTACATTCGTCTGCTTTCTCGCCGGAAAAGATGGATGAAAAGCTGACGGTTTATTTCCAGACGAACCTGTTTTTGATGCGTCGTGACTTGGAACAGCTTTGTGGCCTGACTCAAATTACGGCGAACCGCCAACTGAAACGGCTGATCGAGGAAAAGAAACTGAAAAACATAGCCACACGTTATCATCCTGTTTATGTCCCGATGCCGGGCTGGTACGGGAAAGAAGCGGAATAGTCCTCTTTATTATCCGAGGATTAAGTCCTGTTTGAGGGATTGGTAAGGAACACCCCAAAGAATATCGGAATTTGCATTTGCGTTTCAAAAGCTTGTTCACCTGCCAATTTCTCTTTAATATTGTAGTTCAAATCGAAATATCATGAATCGACGTATAGCGACACTTATTTTAGTATTTGGGGGAATGATCTCTTCGTTCCTGTATGCCGAAGGACGGCAAGTGATTCCTTTTAACGAGGGTTGGAAATTTAAGAAAGCACCCGTACAACAAGAGCTCTTGGTGAATATGGCAGCTTGGGAAAAGGGTTGGAAAGAAGTAACCTTGCCTCATACGTGGAATAATATTGACATGCAGACAACACCTAATAATTTCTATCAGGGTCCAGCTTATTATCAGAAGACATACGATTGTCCGGCCGACCTGAAAGGAAAACGAGTCTATCTACGTTTCGAAGGTGTGGGCGCTTGTGCTTGGGTTTATGTCAATAATACGTTGGCTACAACCCATAAAGGCGGATATTCGGCTTTTGCCTGTGAGATTACAGACTTATTGAAACCGGGAGCAAAGAATGAGATTGTCGTGAAGGCAGATAATGCTTCCCGTCCGGATGTGATTCCGGTCAATCATCAGTTGTTCGGCGTATATGGTGGTATTTATCGTCCGGTTTCTTTGATTGTGACCGAGGATTGTCATATTTGTCTGACCGATTATGCTTCGCCCGGTGTCTATATTACGCAAAAGCAGGTATCCAAACAATCGGCCGATGTCCATATCCGTGTGAAATTGGATAACGGAACGCTTTATGCGGCTCCGTTAACACTGGAGAATACCATTTATACCCAAGAAGGAAAGCCAGTGGCGAGCCAACAGCAACCACTCGAATTGACACCACAGGGCATACAGGAGTTTACAGCAGACTTTAAACTTCGGAAACCGACGCTTTGGCAAGGACGAAAGAATCCGTATCTATATAAAGTGGTAACCCGCCTTTTACGTGATGGAAAAGTCATCGATGAGGTTGTACAACCCTTGGGCATCCGTAAGTATGAGCTGATAGCCGGAAAAGGCTTTTTCCTGAATGGCGAGAAGTATCCGATGTATGGCGTGACCCGTCATCAGGACCGTTGGAAACTGGGAAGCGCACTGGAGAATAAGCATCACGACGAAGACCTGTCTTTCATTATGGACATCGGTGCGACGACGGTACGTTTTGCCCATTACCAGCAATCGGATTATTTATATTCGCGGTGCGATAGTCTGGGACTGATCATTTGGGCCGAGATTCCTTTTGTCAACCGGGTAACGGGCGAAGAAGCCGAGAACGCGCGTAACCAGTTACGGGAATTGATCCGGCAGAACCTGAATCATCCGTCGATTTATGTGTGGGGATTGCATAATGAAGTTTATCAACCTCATATTTATACACGAGAACTGACGCAATCATTGCATGATCTGGCCAAGACGGAAGATCCAGACCGTTTTACAGCTTCGGTCAATGGATACGGACATATGGAACATCCGGTAAACTTATGTGCCGATATTCAGGGAATGAACCGTTACTTCGGCTGGTACGAAAAGACATTGCAGGACATCGAACCCTGGGTGGAAGGATTGGAAACAAACTATCCGGAAACGAAACTGATGCTGACGGAATATGGAGCGGATGCGAATATCCATCACCAGTCGGAGTATTTGGGTGATGCGTTGAACTGGGGAAAAGAGTTCTATCCGGAAACCTTCCAGACGAAAACCCACGAATATCATTGGAGTGTGATTGCCCAGCATCCGTATATTCTGGCCTCTTATTTGTGGAATATGTTTGACTTTGCCTGCCCGATGTGGGAACGTGGCGGCGTGGCTTGCCGGAATATGAAGGGACTGGTTACCTTCGACCGGAAGATCAAGAAAGATGCTTATTATTGGTACAAAGCGAACTGGAGTCAAGAGCCTGTTTTGTATCTGACACAACGCCGTAATGTGGACCGGGAGAAGAAGGTGACTTCCATCACGGTGTATTCGAATATCGGAACGCCACGGGTGTTCTTGAACGGAAAAGAATTAAGTGGTATCCAGCAAGGATATACGGAAGTTCATTACCGGATCGATCCGGTTACGTTGGCCGATGGCGAGAATATCGTGCGGGCACAAGTAGAGAAAGACGGGAAAGTCTATGAAGATGAGATCCGTTGGATGTACACAGGAGAGAAAAGACGAGAAGCCGACGCTTCTTATGAAAAGGAAGAACACGCCGGCTTCTGATCAACTGTCTTATTCGGGCTGGTTGACGACGAAGTCGCGGATCACACATTCGGTCCGTTCGCCTTTCGGGATGCGGAGTTTCAGTGTGTGCGATTTGTTCTCCAGCTTCTTCTCAAACATATAAACCCAAGGAATGTATAATCCGGAGCTCCATTCGGTATACGTATCGATTTTCTTGTAAGGAGCTCCATCGATGCTATACTCCAGGACGCAGGCTTTCGGACCGGCAGCGCAGAAGATACCGACGGCTGTTCCGGTGAACGAGAAAGTCAGCGATGACTTCCCTTGAGAAGCATGTAACATCGGGACATGAACGAAGCCCGGTCGGGTAGCGATTTGCGGATCATCGGGTGTCCAGTCGTTGACGATCTCGAAGCCTTTCAGTTTTTGGGCTTCGCTGATCGGAATCAGTTTTCCGTCTGCATAGCTGAACGGATTCAGGGGCGTTGGCAAGGAGTGCTTCTGTTCCTGCAAGGCATCGAAGGGCTTTGTCTCCTGATCCAGCAATAGATTGATGGCAGCCGTATAATATTTGTGTCCGAACCAGCTGGGATGCGTTCCACCGAATTGGTTCCAGTCGAATTCACCGGCCTTCATCCGCTCGGCTACTTCCTGTGCCAGATGAATGGACGGCAGCTGATAATGTTCTGCTACCTTTTCATGGTTGGTAAATACTTCCGGTTGTTCACCTTTCTGTAAAGGTTCGATAAACGGATCATAAATGAAGTGAAGGAAGATGATATCCATCTTCGGATTCACCCGAAGAGCATGACGGACGATGCCTTCCATGCCTTGAATCTGTTCTTCTCCTGTAAAGTAGTTGGTATCGTCGTTGACAGCCGCCTCGACAAACATCAAGTCGGGCGTTCCGTGTTGCAGTACATCCTGTTCCATGCGGAAAGCATGCGGCGTAGAACCAGCCGAAGGCAATCCGGCTTTGATAAAGGTGAACTGAGTATCGGGGAAGCGTTGTTGCAAGTCTTCCCTGATTTGAGCGCACCAACCTCTCATTTCTGTGATGGAACCGCCCAGGAAAGCTACGCATCCTTTCTTCTCGATATTGAATTTATGGAAGGCATTATTCAGATTGTTCCGTGCTTGGATATGTACTTTGTCGGCATATCCCGGCTGATACCGTTTGATGAAATCGACCACCGGTTCCGGATTCTCCAGACTGTGCGGATGATGGTCGCAGTCCGGTTTGACAATCACTTCGATGACGCCTCCGGCTTTCCGATATTTGTCGGCCACCGGCTTCAGATTCTCTTCGTATGGAACGACTTTATCCACTCCTCCGCAAACGGCCATGACCGGAACTTTCCCGGCTACGAGTTTATCTACCAGATGAATGACATTCCCTTGGAAGTCCTCTCCTACTTCCTCATCTTTCAGGTTCCATTCCTTTAGCAGGTCCGGCCAAAGATCCGGAGCTGTCTTTTTAGGCCAGCTGAAGACGTTACAAACGGGCGCGTCCACGTACAGGCAAGCTACTTTCTCCGGATTCTGGGCTGCCCAGTGAAAGGCATATAATCCGCCCCGGCTGAATCCTTCGACTGTTACTTTCGAGGCCAGCTGATACTGGTTCACCATTTCGGCATAGAAGTCATTTCCCAGCTTGACTCCATGCGGACTTCCATACAGGTGTGTCAAATCGTAGTAAACGATATGAAATCCTTCTTTCAATAAAGCCTGATCGACCGAAGGAAATGCGCCGAAGAAAGCCGGACGCCAAATCCACGGACAGCCGGGTGCTGCCTTTTTCGGTACAACAACAATTGCATCCCGGTCCTGAAACTTGAAGTCATACCGGTCACATCCTTCCCATTGACTTTTAGTTCCGGGAAAAACGGTTTGCGGTAGTTGGGTTGCTGTCATCTCATTCGGATGAGGAAAGGTTGGACTGTCCGTAACCAAAGCGTCCATACGGGTTGCCTGCATATTCGACAGACAAGAGAATCCCGCTACTAAGATACCAAAGAGTGCTCTTTTCATGATAAATACAAATTAGTCTGCTTGTTGATGACAAAGATGCGGAAAAAAGAGAAATAACCCAAAGATATGAGGACAGATTATCGTGCTGTTGGGTTTGAAAATAGAAAATAACGAGAATCGATTTCAATCTTCACCGGATTCGAAATCGATTCTCGTTACTTTTAATTCAGATAATAAGGCTTGTCTGTTTTAATTGGCCGAAATCACCTGGCCTTCTCCACGGTATAGTTTGATCGGACCGTCGAGCAAGACAGCCAATACCGTGATTTGTTCATCCTGAACCCGTTCAGGCACTTCGATGTATAAGTTACCCGGCACCTGGCTCCAGTAACATTTGTTGTGGATCTTGAAAGGAAGCATGGTCCCGTTTCCTACTACCCAGACACGATTCACCTTATTCATCAATCCTTTGATTTCGATGGGTCCGTTCGGACGATACGGGAGATAGAGATACAGGATATCGCCGGCTTTGTTGAGAGTTGTATATCCTTGGAAGTGTTCTGCCGGAATACCAGTCCGCGTCTCATAAACCGCTTCTTTGTGTTTCTTGATCCACCGTCCGAATTCCTTCAGGATCGCCACTTGCTCTTCCGGGATTGTACCATCTTCCTTCGGACCTATATCCAATAATAAGTTACCGCCCATGCTGAGGCAATCAACAAACGTACGCAACAGGATATGCGGTGTTTTATAATTCGTATCGGCATGCTGATAACCCCACGAATCATTCATCGTCATACATAACTCCCAGTATTTGTCTTTCGGGCGAACAACCGGAACTCCTTGTTCGGGAGTCGCATAGTCGCCATAGCCTTGGATACGCGAATTAATAATGACATTCGGATTGGTAGAACGAAGCAGATCGACAATTCCTTTGGAGTTCCAAGCCTCGGCACTTTGTTCCCAGTCGCCGTCAAACCAGTATAAATCCGGTTTCCAGGTTTTATTCAGTTCTGCCAATTGGGCAAAGTTGAACTGGACAAACTTATTCCAGCGGGCCGGATCGTCTTTATACCGGGTTTCTGTCTTGGTCTTGTTCGGATAATCCGGATGCGACCAGTCGAGGAGTGAATAATAAAATCCCAGTTTCAGTCCGTGTTTGCGTACTTCTTCCACGAAAGGAGCCACCAGATCCTTTCCGGCCGGAGTCGATTTGACGACACTCAAGTCGCCGGCTTTCGTATCCCATAAGGCAACACCGTCGTGATGCTTGGTAGTCAGTACCGTATAGCGGGCACCGCTCTCCTGAATCAGGTCCAGCCATTCTTTCGGATTGTATTTCGAAGCCGTAAAGCCTTTGGTCTGATTCATATATTCCTCATAAGGCAGGTAATTGTTGTAGAACGACCAACTCTCTGACACACCGTTCACGGCATAAATACCCCAGTGGATGAAAATACCCAGTTTGGCTTCTTCAAACCATTCCATCCGTTTTTCCTTCTGCTCATCTACTTGTGCGCGGCTCACTTCCTGAGCCGGAAGTTGCATTGACATTGCCAGGAAAGCAATACCTAAACTCATTAAATGTGTTCGCATTGTATTAAAATTTAATGTTTGACACACAAATGTAGTATTTTAGGAAGAATTTTCAAGGGGAATGAGGAAAAATCAGTTATTTCTTATTTCCATAACGGAGTCTGCTCGGTGATGGCTGCGTCGGTAAAGGTAAATTGTTCCAAAGAATGCTGCTTGGCCTGTACGACAATATAATGCATGGGTTCATTGGCTGTATTGCGCATCGAACGGTTTCCTTCGGGAGCTACGCGAACTACACTGCCGCTTTGGATCGGGAAACACTGATTGTCAACCTGAAAATCACCTTTCCCGCTCAGAATGATATAGGTCTCTTCATTCTGCTTGTGGGCATGGAAAAACGGAACAGCCTCATTGGGTTGTAAAGTCGAGATAGAAATCTCGGTAGCTGTTGCACTGGTAACATCTTTCAGGAAGACTTTTTCTTTCCATTCGTTCATCGATCCAGTTTCAATACTTGTAAAATTCTTACCGCTGATTGTAGTCATTTTCTGTTCCATACTACTGTTAAATTTAAAAGTGTTCTTTATATTTGTGATGCAAAGATGAACGAAAGAATAGAAGTAGTCAAGAAGGCACAAAGACGTTCGTCAGTAACATTTTTGTTACGATTATTCGCTTACAGACAGATAGTAAAGGGTTAAAAAAATGAAAGAATTTCATCATCATAAATTTTGTCCGATTCGGGATATCTTGAGTCGTATCGGTAGTAAATGGTCTATGTTGGTTTTGGTTACATTGGATGCGAACGGTACGATGCGTTTCAACGAGATTCAGAAGTCTATCGGTGATATTTCTCAGCGTATGCTTACGTTAACGGTGCGCACACTCGAAGCAGATGGTCTGATTAAACGGAATGTCTATCCGGAAGTTCCGCCACGCGTCGAATACGCACTGACCGACCGTGGCCGTAGTCTGATGCCATTATTGAAAGAATTAGTCCGTTGGGCATTGGATAATCAGGAACAGATTCTGGAGGAAAGAGCCAACCAGGATGCTCAGGAAGAAGTGAAAGGATGATTCTGTTGATGAAGGCCCCTTCTACTCAATCCCCTTTTGATTTGCTTCTTCCTCTCCTTTCCCGAAGAGAGCAAAATCTCCTAAGCAAGGATCATCCGGGAATATTTCTTTTAACTGTTCCGTAATCTGCTGGGCAATATACTGTGTTTGTGATTTTGTATCTGGAATTAGTCCGAGGCGGATTGCCATTTTGATTACGTGGGTATCTAACGGAATAATCAGATCTTTGGGCTGAAGAGCCTGTTCCCAAATACCTAAATCTACAGTTCTGTCTTGTCGTACCATCCAGCGCAGGAATAGAGCCAGGCGTTTGCAGGCAGAATAGCTGGATGGCTCAGGGATTCCTTTGATCCCGGAAAACAATGATTGCAATTTATATAGGTGAATATTCGCATGGCGATGTATATCCGGCCCTATTTCTGTCTGCATGACGGCTTCTTCCAGAGAATGGTATTTGGTATATATCCGTTGGAGTCTCAAGCATAGCGCTCTTAAATCCTCATAAGAATAGAACCGGTAAAACTTCTTTCCTTTATCCATCTTAGAAATCACTTGGTTGATGTTGTCTGTATTGCGGATAAATTCGAAAGGTCTCCAATCAATAGCCTGATGAAATTCTTCTAATTTCCGAATGATGCATTCCCGTTTCCCGAAAGTAATCCAGGTTGTTATAAAGGCAGAGATCTCAATATCCTTTTTATCGGTGAAATGATGAGGAAACTGAATTGGATCACGGCTGATAAAATCAGGAGTATGATATTTCTTTGCCAGTTCACGAATTTCTTCTACTATTTCCTTGTTCATAAATTCTTACTTCTTATAAATGATGATAAATCTACTGTTATTTCTTTCTGAGAAAAGCCTGTCTTTCCTCCTCCGGATAATGCTCAATGGCATAACGAAGGGCCGTGCGGGGTAAACGGGTGGCATACTCATCGAGGAAGTCAGTAAGGACATTCCGGTCGCGTTTGCCGATTTCACGGAGCATCCAGCCTACAGCCTTGTGCATGAGGTCGTGTTTATGATTCATCAGTTGTTTGGAAAGGGCAAGGGTGTCAGCAAACTGATCATGACGGATAAGGGTGATGGTAGAGACAATCGCAATGCGTTGTTCCCACAGATTGTCACTTGCAGCCAAACGATACAGCCGGCTATGGTCTGTCTGATGCAGGAGATAACCGCCTACAAGAGTCGGACAACTTAAATCCACCAGGTCCCAATTGTTACAACGACGGGTATTCTTCAAATAAAACTGGTAGATGATGGTGCGTTCCTCATCGGTTGTCTTTCTCTTCTTGAAGCGTTCTACAAGGATGAGAAGCGCACAAAGCCGTGCTTCATGCCATGGAGAATGGAGCAGGATTTGTAATTCTTCCAGAGGCGTTGCAAGGTTTGCCTTGGCAATGTTGCGCGTCAGCGGAACTGGAATACCTAAGAAGCTGTCGCCTTCGCCATATTCTCCGGGACCGGTCTTGAAAAAGCGGCTCAAATGAGCTGCTTTCTCGGTTGATGCGACCGATCGGAGTTCGTCTAAGATAAAAGATGCCGTTTGCATGAAGATTTGATATTTGAATTATAATTATCGAGAAAGTAATTTACAAACGTACAAAAAATCCTCGCTATCTGAAATAGCCGGATACACAAAGAAAAGCTTGGGAATGGAAAATGGAAAGATATTCTTATATTTGCACTCCGAAGTTACGAAAAGAGTGTAATTTATTGGAAATGAGCGTAGGTTAATTGCTCTTG
>ERZ836939.680-NODE-680-length-45037-cov-4.325508_pt1 | contig 45037 bp, 46 predicted proteins | sample MGYA00519912_ERZ836939 | MGnify/ENA primary metagenome ERZ836939 (study PRJEB31850, sample SAMEA3708810) | human gut metagenome | biome: human gut; feature: human-associated habitat; material: faeces | place: China | collected 2014 ...
TATCTGGGGCGTTATCAACCTTCTGGAAGGTTATGGCCAGGACAACCCTGCCTCCAAAAGCCAGGGCATCAAGCAGCTCATGGCGGGCGGCGGCGTTGCCCTCATCGGCATCACCCTGATCCCTCTGCTGTCCGGTCTGCTGTCCACCACCTAATGTTTCTCCAAAACCGGCGGGGGCTTTCGCTTTGCAGCGGGAGCCCCCGCAAAGGAGGTGATCTCCCTTGATATTGGATATGATCCAGGAGTGGTTCAAGGAACTGCTCATTGACGGTATCATTTCAAACCTGACCGGGATGTTTGATACCCTTAACACAAAGGTAGGCGAGATCGCCGGGGAGGTCGGCATGACGCCCGCCGCCTGGAACAGCAGCATCTTCAACATGATCCGCAACCTCTCGGAGACGGTGATCGTCCCCATCGCGGGCATCATCCTCACCTTTGTCATGTGCTATGAGCTGATTCAGCTTATTATCGAGAAGAACAACCTCCACGACTTCGACACCTGGATTTTCTTCAAGTGGATTTTCAAAACCTTCTGCGCGGTGCTGATCGTCACCAACACCTGGAACATCGTCATGGCGGTGTTCGATGTGGCGCAGAATGTGGTCAGCCAGTCGGCGGGGGTCATCATCTCGGATGCGGGCATCGACATCTCCGGCGTGGTGGGCGATTTGGAGACCCAGCTTGCCGACTGGAGCGTGGGCGCCCTGCTGGGGCTGTGGTTCCAGAGCGTGTTCGTGGGGCTGTGTACGCAGATTCTTTCCATCTGCATCTTCCTGGTGATCTACGGCAGAATGATTGAGGTGTATTTGGTCACATCCATAGGGCCGATTCCCTTTGCCACGATGGTCAACCGGGAATGGGGCTCCACGGGGCAGAACTATCTTCGCTCCCTGCTGGCCCTGGGCTTCCAGGCCTTCCTCATTATGATCTGCGTGGGCATTTATGCGGTGCTGGTGGAGGGCATCTCCACATCCGGCGACAACATATCCGCGGCCATCTGGGGTTGCATGGGTTATACGGTCCTGCTGTGCTACACCCTGTTCAAGACCGGCAGCCTTGCAAAATCCCTGTTCGGCGCTCACTAAAGGAGGCAGATATTTGAGAGTAGGCCTTATTGATGTGGACTCACACAATTTTCCCAACCTGTGCCTGATGAAGCTCTCGGAGTATCACACCAGACGCGGGGACCGGGTGGAATGGTGGAACCCAGCAAAGCAATATGACCTTGTTTATAAAAGCCGGGTATTTACAGACACCTATTCCAAAGACACCATACAGGTGAACAACGCGGATAAGGTCATCCAGGGCGGTACAGGTTACGGACCCGGCGAAAACCTCCCGCATGAGATTGAGCATATTCGGCCGGACTATTTTCTATATCCGCGGTTTTTAGGTACAGCCTATGGCTTTTTAAGCCGTGGCTGTCCAAGGAACTGCGGATTTTGCATTGTCAGCGGAAAAGAAGGGCGCAGGAGCGTCCGGGTGGCTGATCTTTCCGAGTTTTGGAATGGTGAGGAAGAAATCAAACTGATGGACCCGAACCTGCTTGCCTGTCCCGACCATGAAAGGCTCATTGAGCAGCTAATTGAGAGCCGGGCGCTGGTGGACTTTACCCAGGGGCTCGATATTCGCCTTATCAGCCGTGATAATGTATCTCTGCTGAACAAAGTGCGGACAAAAGCGGTGCATTTCGCATGGGATAACCCGGACGAGGACCTGACGGAGTATTTCCGTCGCTTTCGTGAACTTACTTCCATAAAGAGCGACCGAAACCGCCGTGTCTATGTCCTGACCAATTACGGCAGCACCCATGAACAGGATTTGTACCGGGTAAACACCTTGCGGGCATTGGGATATGATCCCTATGTGATGATCTATGAGCGTCCCACGGCTCCACGCATTACCCGCCATCTGCAAAGATGGGTAAATAACAAACGGATTTTTCATTCCGTATCAGATTTTAAGGACTATGCGCCGATGAAAAAGGAGGTGTAAAACATTGGCTTATGTAACGATCCCGAAGGACCTGAGCCGGATACAGAGCAAGGTCCTGTTCGGGCTGACCAAACGACAAGTGATCTGTTTCGGAGCGGCGGCGCTGGTAGGCGTGCCGCTTTTCTTTTTGGCAAAGGCGAGCCTGGGAACTACCACGGCGGCGCTGTGCATGATCCTGGTGATGCTGCCCTTTTTCCTGTTCGCCATGTACGAGAAGAACGGGCAGCCGCTGGAAGTGTTCCTGGGGCATCTGATCCAGAACAAATTCATCCGGCCGAAGGTACGCATCTACCAGACAAACAATCTCTATTCCGCCCTGGTGCGGCAATCCCAACTGGAACAGGAGGTGAAGCGGATTGCGAGAAAAGGCAGAAAAACCGGCAAAGCGTAAGCTCACCCGTGCCGAGCGCAAGCAGATCGAGGCGGTGATCCGGCAGGCGAAGGGCGACGGAAAAGCCCATACGGTGCAGGACAGCATCCCGTTTCAGAATATGTTCCCGGACGGTCTGTGCAGGCTGGAGGGCGGCGCCTTCTCCAAGACCATTGCCTTTGAGGATGTGAATTACCGCCTGGCGGGGCCGGAGGATCAGCGGAGCATCTTTGAAAGCCTCTGCGATTTCTACAACGGCTACGACCCCTCCATCGGTGTTCAGGTCTCTTTGGACAGCCGCAGCGGAGGCAGCGCCGCCGATGAAATGTTCGGCATCCGCAGGCAGGGCAACGACCTGGACCCCATCCGGGACGAGGCGGTGGACATCCTGCGGATGCAGTACAAGCGGGGCAACAACGGCTATGTGAAAACCAAGTATGTCACCCTGACCATCGAGGCGGAGAACCTCCCTGCGGCCCGGGCGCGGTTTGCCCGCATTGAGACCGACACCCTCAACCGCTTCAAGGTCATGGGTGCGGCCGCTCATGTGCTGGATGGAAAGGAGCGGCTGGAGCTGCTTTACAACATCCTCCACCCGGAGGGCGGCCAGTTCGCCTTTGAATGGGACTGGCTCCCGGCCAGCGGCCTTTCGGTGAAGGACTTCATTTCTCCGTCCTCCTTCCACTTCGGGGAGACCCGCACCTTCCGCATCGGAAAGCGGTATGGGGCGGTGTCCTTCCTGCAAATCCTGGCGCCCGAGATGCACGACCGTATCCTCACCGACTTCATGGAGGCGGACGGAAATATCATGGTGACCATGCACATCCGGGGCATCAACCAGAACGAGGCCATCAAAATGGTCAAGCGGAAGATCACCGACCTGGACGCCATGAAGATACAGGAGCAGAAGCGGGCGGTGCGCAGCGGCTACGATATGGACATCCTTCCTTCGGACCTCTCTACATACGGCGGCGCGGCAAAGGACCTGCTCACCGACCTGCAATCCCGCAACGAGAGAATGTTCAACATGACCTTCCTGGTGCTGCACACGGCGGAGACCCGGCAAAAGCTGGAGATCGCCGTATCCCAGGCGGCCAGCGTCGCCCAGACTTACAACTGCCTTCTGTCCCGGCTGGACTTCCAGCAGGAAGATGGGCTGATGTCCTCTTTGCCCCTGGGCCTCAACCGCATCAAGATCGAACGGAGCCTGACCACATCGGCTCTGGCGGTGTTCGTCCCCTTTGTCACCCAGGAGGTGTTCATGGGCGGCGACGCCATGTACTACGGGCTCAACGCCCTCTCCAACAACATGATCCTGCTGGACCGCAAGCAATCCCGCTGTCCCAACGGCCTTGTGTTCGGCACCCCCGGCAGCGGCAAATCCATGAGCTGCAAGCGGGAGATCACCTTTATCATGCTGATGACCCAGGATAATGTCATCATCTGCGACCCGGAGGACGAGTATTCGCCCCTGGTGAAGCGATTGGGCGGTCAGGTGATCCGGCTGTCCCCGTCCAGCACCGACTATGTGAACCCTCTGGACATCAACCTCAACTACTCCGAGGAAGAAAACCCGCTGGCGCTGAAAAGTGATTTCGTCTTATCCTTCTGCGAGCTCATCATGGGCAGCAAGACGGGGCTGGAGGCCATCGAGAAAACCGTCATTGACCGGGCGGTACAGATGATCTACCAGCCCTACTTTGCCGATCCCCGGCCAGAGAATATGCCCATTCTGGGCGACCTGATGAACGCCCTTCTGTCCCAGCACATCCCGGAGGCCGACCGAGTGGCCCAGGCGCTGGACCTCTATGTGAACGGTTCGCTGAACTTCTTCAACCACCGTACCACCGTGGACATCTCCAACCGCCTTGTCTGCTTTGACATCAAGGGCCTGGGCAAGAACCTGAAAAAGCCGGGGATGCTCATTGTTCAGGATGCGGTGTGGAACACCGTTACCATCAACCGGGCTATCGGGCGCTCCACCTGGTATTTCGTGGACGAGTTCCACCTTTTGCTGAAGGAGGAACAGACCGCCGCATACAGCGCCGAGATTTGGAAACGGTTCAGAAAATGGGGCGGTATCCCTACCGGGGCGACCCAGAACCCCAAAGACCTGCTTTCCTCCCCGGAGATCGAAAACATCCTGGAAAACAGCGACTTCATCTATATGCTCAACCAGGCGGCGGGAGACCGGAAGATACTGGCGGAGCGGCTGAACATTTCATCGGAGCAGCTTGCCTATGTGACCAACTCCGAGCCGGGCCACGGGCTGCTGTTCTTCAACAATGTCATCCTGCCCTTTGCGGATGACTTCCCGAAAGACACCGAGCTCTATAAATTGCTCACCACCAAGCCCAGCGAGGTTGCACACGAAACTGTGGACGACGAAAAGGAGGACCAGAATGGATAACAAGATGGCGGTTTTCAATAACCGCGAATTTGGCAGCATCCGAGTGATCGAAGAAAACGGCAATTATCTGTTTTGCGGATTTGATGTTGCGAAAGCCCTGGGATATGCAAAACCGAGGAACGCCATCAATACGCATTGTAAGGGGGCCCTGAAACGGGGCGCCCTTACAGAAGGAGGCGTACAGGAATTGACATTCATCCCGGAGGGTGATGTGTACCGCCTGATCGTTCATAGTCGGCTGCCTGGTGCGGAACGCTTTGAAAAATGGGTGTTTGACGAAGTTCTCCCCATGATCCGCAAGACGGGCGGGTACATGACTGCCTCCCTTCTGGAGCAGGCGGCGGAAAAACCGGAAATATTGCTGGCTTTTGCCGACCAGCTTCTTGCCGAGCATGAGAAAAACCGGCAGCTCTCCGGCGAGGTGGAACGGCTGCGGCCGAAAGCAGATTTCTATGACGCCTTTGTCCATGAAGAAAACTGCACCAATATCCGGGCTACGGCGAAGGAACTGCAAATCGGGGAGCGTGCGTTTTGCCGTTTCCTGATGGACGCGGGATTTCTGTACCGCTGCCCGGCCGGATACCTTCTGCCCTATGCCAAGCCCTCCAATGACGGGTTGTTCCGTGTGAAGGACTTCTGGAAATATGGGCATTTTGGACAGCAGACCTTGATTACGCCCCAGGGCAAAAATGTAATCCGTCTGCTGCTGGATGATGGGCAAATGCGGCTGGAATGGAAGGAAAGGATGGGATAAGGATATGGAACAGGAAAAGCTGTATGTCATCGAGGAAAAGACCTATGAGGCACATATCGACGAGGAAGTGCATCTCTACGGGCTGCTTCATCAGCTTGCCTTCCTTGCCGGAAAAATCAAGGACCGGGAGGATGTGGAGGCGTTCATTGCGGCGGCGAAGCGGTACGGCCAGATCGCCGATGACAAGTTTGACGCCTGGAACATTCCCGGCCGTTACCTGGTGTTCGGCGACAAGGCGGACCTTGCCGGGATGAAGGCGCGAGAGCTGTGCGAGCTGGACGCCTTCTATGTGGAGTGTGAGGACGACGAACCCGAACCGGGCAGCGGCCGCCAGGAGGAACACTATCTGATCCCCGGCAGCGGATTCCGGCTGCTGGTGAGCGAACTGCACATGTTCCTGGTGACTTGGTACAGCATCGCCAAGTGTCTGTCGCAGGCGCAGAACGAGAAGGATTTTCTCCGCCTGCAAAAGAAATACGGGAACTATGAAAAGACGCTGAACAGGCTGCGCCGCAAGCTGGGTCTTTCCGCTGATAGTAACTTTTGTCAGGATGAATTGGAGGCGGCGGTCATCAAGCGGTTCCGGGCGGAGCTGATCCCTGGGGAGCAGATCAGCCATGAATAAGCTCACCCATGTCAGCCTGTTTTCCGGCATCGGCGGGCTGGACCTGGCGGCAGAGGCGGCAGGCTTTGAAACGGTCTGTCAATGCGAGTGGGCGGACTATCCCTATTCCATCCTGCAAAAGCATTGGCCGGATGTGCCGAAGTTCCGAGACATCACCACATTCACGAAGGAGGCGTTTTTTGAAAAAACAGGACTTGAAACCGTCACTATCCTCTCCGGCGGATTCCCGTGCCAGCCCTTCTCCACCGCAGGAAAACGGCGGGGCTTTGCGGATGAACGCTACCTGTGGCCGGAGATGTGCCGCGTTATTGCCGAACTGCGGCCCCGTTGGGTGCTTGGGGAAAATGTTGCTGGCTTCATCAATATGGGGCTCGACAAAACGATCTTTGACCTGGCAAAAGCGGGATACGCTGTTCTCCCATTCGTATTTCCGGCTTGCGGCGTCGGCGCATGGCATGAGCGCCAGCGAACTTTTATCGTCGCGGCTGATGTTTCCCACACCCCTTGCCTCCGACAAATCCACGGGGCGGGACGCTGCCAACCTGGATGTGTTCCTGTCGGACAATGGGATATTCCGCAAGCGGAACAAGGACGGGACGATCTGGAGCCTGTCCCTGTCGGCGGCGGTGTTCTATCTGACCCCGGCAGCATCGGAGGGCTACCGTTCCACCCTGAAACCGGCGGCCTTCCGGGACAAATCCCCGACCTCCAACCTGTCGGCTCAGGTGATCCGGCAGGAGCAGCCCCTTTCCGAGAAAGCGGCGCTGAACCCGGACTGGGTGGAATGGCTTATGGGATTCCCCCCGAAATGGACGGACGCATCCTATGGCGTGCCGAGCCCGAAGGAGTCCCCCGCATGACCGAGGATACCGACAACCGGGCGCTGCGGCTGAAAACCCTGGGGAACGCGGTCTGCCCGCCCCAGGCCTATCCCATTTTCCAGTACATCGCCATGATCGAAACCGGGGCCTGTGTCAACATCTGCCCCTATGGAACAGGAGGTGACGCACCTTGAAAGAATGGAAAGCCCCCGAAAAGGAGGCGCAGAAGATGACCCGTGACGGGGCGGTATCCGTCAATCTGGTCACGGGCAAGACTACCTATCCCTCTGACCGCACGCCGGAGCAAGACCATTCTGCATCCGGCGAAACGGTGGGCGTCGCTGGAAAAGCGGTGGACCGTGCGGAACTGCACCGGGAACAGGCAGCAGCCAAAAAGAAGCGCCAGAAACAGCGCAGAACCTACCGGGAGGGCGAGGCGGCAGCGGGCCGCCCATCCTCCCGATTGCAGTTTTCCGAAGCTGACCGGGCGGTGCCGGAGCTGCAAGGGGCCATTCGCAAGTCGGATAAGGCGGCGGACCGGCTGGATGCCGCCAGGGACGCGATCCCCAATAAGAGTCCGGGAAAGCCCCATGCCAATCCGCTGTCCCGCCCCATCCAGGAGGCAGGCGCAGCCATCCACGGCAAGGTCCGGGAGGTGGAGCAGGAAAATTCCGGCGTCCAGTCGGGCCACCTGGGAGAACGCGGCATTGAGAAGGCTGTGGGCTACGGAAACCGCCGTGTCCAGAACTGGCGGGCGGAACGCAAACTGAAACCCTGGAAGGATGCGGCAAAGGCGGAGCAGGCGGCGGTCAAGGCCAATGCGGATTTCTACTATCGGAAAGCCGTGGCGGATAACCCCCAGCTTGCATCCAATCCCATCTCCCGCCTGTGGCAGAAACGGAAGCTGCAAAAGCAATATGCGGCGGCATACCGGGCGGCGGGCAAGACTGCCCAAGCCGGAAAAACAGCGGAGGCCACGGCAAAGGCGGCCAAGAAAACCGCCCAGGAGTCCAAGCGCACCGCCCTTTTCCTGAAACGGCATTGGAAGGGTGCGTTGATCGTGGGCGGCATCGGCCTTCTGCTGGTGATGCTGCTGGGCTCCCTGCAATCCTGTTCCTCCATGTTCGGCGGCGGGGTGTCCAATATCATGGCATCTTCCTATCTGTCCGAGGATGCCGACATGCTGGCGGCGGAAGAAGCCTACTGCGCCAAAGAGGATGAATTGCGGGAATACCTGGATACCTACGAGGCCACCCACGACTATGACGAGTATTACTTCGACCTGGACGAGATCGAGCACGACCCCTATGTGCTGATCTCCATTCTGTCAGCACTCCATGAGGGGGTGTTTACCATCGACCAGATACAGGGCGACCTTCAAACCCTCTTTGACAAGCAATATATCCTCACCGAAACCGTGACCACGGAGACCCGGTATCGGACGGAGACACGGACGGACAGCGAAGGCAACACCTATACGGTTCGGGTGCCCTATACCTGGACCATCTGCACCGTCACGCTGGAGAACTTCGACCTCTCCCATGTGCCTGTCTACATGATGGGCGAGGAACAGCTTTCCTTGTATGCCACCTATATGTCCACCTTGGGCAACCGCCCCGACCTGTTCCCGTCCTCCGGGTATGTGAACAAGTACATCGACAACCCACCTACCGCCTGGGAGATTCCCGCTGAATACCTGACGGACGAGCGGTTCAACACCCTCATTACCGAGGCGGAAAAATACCTGGGTTATCCCTATGTGTGGGGCGGCAGCAGCCCCAGCACCTCTTTTGATTGCAGCGGCTTCGTCAGCTATGTATTGACCAACAGCGGCCTGTGCAATACCGGGCGGCTGGGCGCTCAGGGGCTCTACAACATTTCCACCCCAGTATCCGACCCCCAGCCCGGCGATCTGGTGTTCTTCGTGGGCACCTACGACACCAGCGGCGTGTCCCATGTGGGTATTTATGTGGGCGACGGGATGATGCTGCATTGCGGCGACCCCATCCAGTATTCCAACCTGAACACGAGCTACTGGCAGTCCCATTTCTACGCATACGGCAGACCGCCGTACAACTGATGGAGGTGATGAAGCATCAATATGGTTTCCTACGGGGGCGGCGCCAACAGCACCGCCCTTTTGATCGGGCTGCACCAGCACCGTATCCCGGTGGACCTGATCCTCTTTGCGGATACGGGGGCGGAGCATCCCCACACCTACGCCTATCTGGAGGTGATGGATTCCTGGCTGAAGGACCACGGGATGCCACCCATTACCAGGGTATATAAGACCACCCGTGACGGGAAACGGCTGACGCTGGAGGATGAATGTCTGCAAAGTTGCAGCCTACCGTCCATCGCCTACGGCTTCAAGCGGTGTTCCCTGAAACACAAGATCGGGCCGCAGGAAAAGTTCTGCAACCATTACGCGCCATGCCGCCGAACCTGGGCAGCGGGCAAACGGGTGGTCAAGTTCATCGGCTACGACGCGGGCGAGGGCTACCGCAGCGACAAGGTGCTGCTGGGGGACTTGGCCGACCGAAAATACAGCAAGTGGTATCCCTTGATGGAATGGGGATGGACACGGGACGATTGCATCCGGCAGATCGAGGCGGCAGGGCTGCCCCAGCCGGGAAAATCGTCCTGTTTTTTCTGCCCCAGCATGAAACCCGACGAGATCACCGCCCTGCGGGAGCAGCATCCCGATTTGTTCCGCCGCGCCCTGGCGCTGGAGGACAATGCCAGGCAAAACCTGAAAACGGTCAAGGGCCTGGGGCGGAACTATTCCTGGAGAGAACGATTTGGAAAGGAGTTTTGCACACATGGCAACGGTTGAAAAAATCCGCAAAGACATCGAAAAGACGAAGGAGAAGATTTCCGCCCAGCAGAAGCGCCTTCGGGAACTGGAAGCACAGCTCACCGAGGAAGAAAACCTGGAGATCGTCCGCATGGTCAAGGCGGTGCGCATGGACAACAAGGAACTGACCGCCTTCCTGAAGGCCTATGCCAGCGGCCTTATCACCCTGCCCGACGGGATGATGGAGGCGGAGGCAGCGGCGGACCCTGATGATGCGGATGTGGAAGGAATGGAGGATGGCGAAGATGAAGCGTAACAGAGTTTTTCGCCTTTTGGCATCCCTGACGGTGGTGGTCCTGTGTATGACTGCCTTCTCCGTCACCGCCTTTGCGGGCGGCGGGGATGGCGACTACTACACCGGGGAACCCGCCGAGACGACCCCGGAACCCACCGAAGAACCCGCCACCGGAGGCATGGAGCCGGAGGGGCAGCCCCTGACCCCGGAGGGCAACGCCACGCTGGTGGACGATTATTACGGCGACAAACAGCTTATCACCGTGACCACAAAAGCGGGCAACTATTTTTACATCCTGATCGACCGGGCCAACGAGGACAAGGAGACCGCCGTTCACTTCTTGAACCAGGTGGATGAAGCCGACCTGATGGCGCTGCTGGAGGACGGACAGACGGAGGAAAAGCCAGCTGCTTGTACCTGCACCGAGAAATGCCAGGCTGGTGCGGTAAATACCGCCTGTCCGGTCTGCGCGGTGAATATGAGCGAGTGCGCCGGGAAAGCGCCGGAGGTAGAGTCGGAGCCCGAACCAGAGCCGGAGAAGGAGTCCGGCAGCGGCGGCGCCCTGGTGCTGATCCTGATGCTGGTGGCTCTGGGCGGCGGTGGGGCCTTCGCCTACATCAAGTTCATCAAGCCCAAACAGGGCGCAAAGGTCAGTGCCGACCCGGACGATTATGAGTTCGAGGACGAGGAATACGAAAACGAGGATGTTCCTGAACAGGGAGAACAGGAGGACCAGAATTGAGCAAATTGGTGATCTGTGAAAAACCGAGTGTAGCAAAGAGTATCGCGTCGGCCCTGGGTGTCACATCCAGGGCCGATGGCTATTTTGAGGGCGGCGGCTGGCTGATTTCCTGGTGCATCGGTCATCTGGTGGGGCTGGCAGACGCAGCCGCCTACGACGACCGCTACAAGAAGTGGCGGTATGAGGACCTTCCCATCCTGCCCGCCCCCTTCCACTATGTGGTGTCCGAGGAAAAGGCCGCCCAGTTCCACATTCTCCGTTCCCTGATGGAACGCCCTGATGTGACGGAACTGGTCAACGCCTGCGACGCGGGGCGCGAGGGTGAGCTGATCTTCCGGCTGGTCTATGAAGCCGCCGGATGTTCCAAGCCTTTCTCCCGTCTCTGGATTTCTTCGATGGAGGATGCGGCGATCCGGGAGGGCTTTGCCAACCTGCGCCCCGGCGCGGACTATGACCCGCTGTATCAATCGGCACTTTGCCGCCAAAAGGCGGACTGGCTTATTGGTATCAATGCCTCACGGCTCTTTTCGGTGTTGTATCATCGAACGTTAAATATTGGGCGGGTGCAGACGCCCACCCTGGCGATGCTGGCCGACCGGGACAGTAAGATCGTCCTGTTCCGCAAGGAGAAATACCATCATGTGCGGCTGACGCTGGAGAAGGCCGAGGCGGTCAGCGACCGCATTGTTTCCCCGGAGGACGCCCAGACCATCCGGGACGCCTGTGACGGGCAGCAAGCCGTGTGTGTATCCCTGGTGCGGGAGAAAAAGACGGAGAAGCCGCCCAAACTGTACGACCTGACCACCTTGCAGCGGGAGGCAAACCGGGTATTCGGCTACACGGCCAAGCAAACCCTGGACTACGCCCAGTCGCTCTATGAAAAGAAGCTGCTGACCTATCCCCGCACGGACAGCCGGTATCTGACCGGCGACATGGCGGAGACCGCCTCCGTGGTTCTGCATCTGGCAGCACGGGTGACGCCCTTCGATGCCTGCCCGGAGTTTTTCCCCGATGTTCTGGCGCTGGTGAACGACAAGGAGGTATCTGACCATCACGCGATCCTGCCGACGCTGGAACTGGAGAAAGCGAACGTTCCGGGGCTGCCTGTGGGTGAGCGCAATATCCTTCTGCTGGTCTGCTGCAAGCTGCTGTGTGCGGCGGCGGAGCCTTTCGTGTATGAGGCGGTCACGGCCACCTTTGATTGCGGCGGACATACCTTCACGGCAAAAGGAAAGCAGGTGCTTTCCCAGGGCTGGCGCGCCATCCAGGAGGTGTTCCGTTCCTCCCTGAAGGAGAAGCCGGAAGATGAAGATGCCGAGGGTGTTCTTCCAGCCTTGACCGAGGGGCAGGTCTTTGAGCTGGTCTCCGCCTCCGTCACCGAGCACTTCACTTCGCCTCCCAAGCCCTACACCGAGGACACCCTTCTGTCGGCTATGGAGAACGCGGGCAAAGAGGACATCCCGGAGGATGCGGAGCGGCGCGGGCTTGGCACCCCGGCGACCAGGGCGGCCATCATTGAAAAGCTGGTGTCCGGCGGGTTCGTGGAGCGCAAGGGCAAGAACCTGATCCCTACAAAGGCAGGCGTTAACCTGGTCACGGTGCTGCCGGAGCTGCTGACCTCTCCCAAGCTCACAGCGGATTGGGAGCAGCGGTTGAACGAGGTGGCAAAGGGCCAGGCGTCGCCGGAGGACTTCATGGACGGGATCGAGGCAATGGCGGCGGAGCTGGTGCGGAAATACTCCCACATTTCCGAGGATGGGCAAAAGCTGTTCCAGCCGGATAAGGAGACGGTGGGCCTCTGCCCCCGCTGCGGCAAGCCGGTCTATGAGGGCAAGAAGAACTTTGCCTGTTCGGACCGTGCCTGTCAGTTTGTCATGTGGAAGAATGACCGTTTCTGGACCAGCCGCCGCAAGGAAATGACCCGGAAAATGGCGGCCGACCTTCTGAAAAAAGGCCGTACCTCCGTCAAGGGGATGTGGTCGGAGAAGAAAGGTTCCACCTATGACGCCGTGGTGATCCTGGACGATACCGGCGGCAAGTATGTCAATTTCAAGTTGGAGTTTCCCAAACGAAAGGATGGTGTGCATGGCAAAAAGTAAAACCGAGGTCAACTTCATGGAGCATTTGAAGCCGCTGCTCCCCGCAGGCGGTGACGCAAGCGAACTGGAGGCAGCGGCCCAGGCGCTTGCCGGACTTTCCCCGGAGGACCGTGACCTCCTGGCCGCTGTCCAGGAGTCTCCCTTCCGACTGACCACCCTGGAGCAGTTCCGGGAGTTTCCCGCGAATACCGAGTATTTCATTCTGGAACCCAACATCAGCAAGGTGGAGGATGTGGGCTGGCGCTATCTGGCGCAGCATTTGGACGTCCTTCTGCCCCCGGAGCTGCTGGACGCCATTGATCCCGTTCCTTTCGGCAACCACGCCATGCGGGAGGAACAGGGGTGCTTCACCAGTAAAGGGTATCTCACCCTTTCCGGCGACGAGTGGGAACATGAGCGTCCCAGAGAGAGGCAGACGGAGAAAAAGCCCTCCATCAAGGAGCGGCTGGAGCAGAGCCGGAAGGAATGTGCCAATCAGAGCAAGGCGCAGCCCCATCGGGAAAAGCCTGCGCCGGAGCGATAAGGAGGTGTCGCTATGCCCCATTATGACTATGACAAAGATTATCCCTTTGCCGCCTTCATCACCAACCTGGGCAAATACAACGAGGGCGCCCTTGTGGGTGAATGGGTGAAGTTCCCCACCACGGCGGAGGAACTGAAAAAGGTCTTTGAGCGCATCGGGATCGGTGCGAAGGACGACTTCGGGCAGACCTATGAGGAATGGTTCATCACGGACTACGACTGCTATGTGGACGGGCTCTATGACCTGCTGGGTGAGTATGCCAACCTGGACGAGCTGAATTACCTTGCATCCAAGCTGGATGACATGAGCCAAGATGAATATGAGCGGTTCCAGGCGGCCATGGAAATTGGCGACCACACAGGTAGCGTCCAGGAGCTTATCAACCTGACGGAGAACCTGGACTGTTACGACATTTACCCCGACATCCACGACCACGACGATCTGGGCCGGTATTACATTGAGGAACTGGATGCCATGCAGGTGCCGGAGCATCTGCGCAACTACATCGACTATGAGGCCTATGGCCGGGACATTGCTCTGGAGGAAAGCGGCCAGTTCACCGATCTGGGCTATGTGCGGGACACCGGGGACAGCTTCCATGAGTATTACGATGGCGAGCGCGGCAGCATCCCGGAGGAATACCGGGTGATGACCTTCCAGGACGACATCCCCGAAGAAGAAATTTCGGAATGGGCCATGGACCTTGCCTACGATATGGACGAGTTTTTCCGGCAGCACGACCCGCAGTATGCCGCCGAGTACCCGGAGGAACACGCGGCGAAGGAAGAAATCTACGAGAACCTTTCCGATTGCCGCATTGCCTCTCTGGAAGAAAAGCTGAAGGCGTTGGGTCAGACCCCGGAGGACTACCTTCCCTCCGAGCTGGAGAAGTTCAAGGAAGCTGTGGGCTACGAGGCATATTTGGATGTGGACCCCCAGGTGATCCGGGAGGCCATCGAAAACCCGAATCAGTCCCATGTGGACGAAATGCTGTCCTTTGCGGAGCAGGCAAACCGGGAGTATGAGGCGGAGTTGTACGGGCAGCAAGCGGCGCCAACCCCAGATGACCGAGAGACCGGCGAGACGGTGCGGACCCCCAGGGGCACCTTCCATGTGACGGATATGAGCCGGGAACAGATGGAGGCGGCCGGATACGGTTTCCACCATGAGTCCGAGGACGGGAAGTATCTCATCATGGCCAACGGCAGCCGCGCCTTTGCCATCCCCAGAGGAGACACCCCCGAACATACCGCGCCGGAGAAGTTGACTGTCCTGGTGGTGGAGCCCATGAAGGAACCCTATGTGAAGGAGATCGACCCCGGTCTCCATGCGCTGCAAGCGGAGGTGGGCGGCGACATTGCCGCCTCCTATCCCTTTGACGATCCGGTTGGGTTGGTGCTGAACGATGAAGGCAAGCTCATCGGTCTGGACCTGAACCGTTCCCTTCGGGACGAGCATGGAGAGATTTACGACATTGTGGCGGGCACCTTCCTGGTGGTGGGCCTGGGGCCGGAGAGCTTTGCGTCCCTGCCCCCGGACATGATCCAGAAGTACACCGAGCAATTCAAGCGGCCGGAGCTGTTCGCCAGCATCAGCGGGCAGATCGTATCCGTTCCCGTGGAGCCGGAAAACCCGCTGCGCACGGCGGAAATGACCCTGGAGGATGACTACGGCATGATCGACGGGATCATCAACAACGGCCGCCGTGGTGAGGAATTGGAGAAAGCCCAGACCGAGGCGCGCAGGACCACGCCGGAGAAAAAGCCTTCCATCCGGGAGCGACTGGAGGACGCAAAACGGGAGTGCGCGGAACGGAAAAGCCCGGACAAGCCTGCCCCGCAGAAGAAGCCCCCGGAGCTGGGCGACTTATGAGCCGGAGCAAGAAATGGCGTCTGGAATGGGCGTTCTTCCTGGGCGAGAACGGCAGACGCCAGTATAACAAGCTATGCAAGGGCTGTGTCCATCCCTGCAAGCAGAGTTTCCGGGCGGTGGTGTTGTCCTGTCCGCACTATCTTTCCAGCCGTTCCAAAAAGTGCGGGAATTAGGGTTCAAAATGGGCGAAGAAACAGCCTGTGGCGGATTTTCTGTGTAGGGGCAGTATGATTTCCCATGTGGGGCGGCAGGGCCTTCCTGTATAGGGAAAACGCCGGATTTTCACCTTTTGTCAAGCAAAATGGGAGCGTCAACATCGGATGCAGTTATCCGAGGTTGGCGCTCCCATTCTTTTTTTGTTCTGGCTGCGTCGCAGTCGATCAGTCATCCTCTAACAGCTTGGAGGGCTGGATTTTCAGCACTTGGGCGATCTTGAACAATGTTTCAAGAGATACGCCACGAACCGTACCTGTTCCTTCTACCTGACCAACGAAGTTGACACTTTTCCCGATCCTCTCCGCAAGGACCTCCTGTGTCATCCCCGCCTTTTTTCTGTAATATGCGATCTTCAAGCCCAAAGTGATATAGCGTTCTGGAAACTCCGTTTGCATAATATCACCTCCTGATATTATGCTACCAACAAAACAGGTAAATTATAATTGAAACCAATTAGAGGATTATTTACTTTAAGTCAATGATTGTATATAATGAGAAGTGGATTATTTACTTTGTTGGAGAGGCTGGCTTGAAAATGGCGAAGATAGAACCGTGAACATATTTACCGTTAGTTTTTTTGGACACAGGATCATCCCGGAGTTTCGTGAGGCGGAGGATCGTGTGGAGGCGCTGGTTCATGCGCTGCTTTTGGAAAAGGAGTATGTGGAGTTCCTGGTCGGACGGGACGGAGATTTTGACCAGATCGTTTCCTCCGCTGTCAAACGCCAGAAGCGGATTGTACGGGATGACAACAGTTCCTTGATTTGGATACTGCCATATCCCACGGCGGAGTTACACAACAATATGGAAAACTTTGAAGCCTATTATGATGAAATCGAAATATGCGGCAGCGCGGCCAGCAGCCACCCGAAAGGTGCTTTTCAAATTCGCAACCGGCAGATGGTGAAGCGAAGCGATCTCGTTGTATTCTATGTGGACCATACAGGCGGCGGAGCTTATCAGACCATGCGCTATGCGCAGAAAGAAAAAAAGAATATACTAAATCTTGCTGGGGAAGGATACGGAGAAAAAGAATGAGCGCCATCATCTTTCGGTGATGGCGCTCATTTTCAGTAGCAGTAGTAGGTGCTGTGGGAATGTGTGTAAACGGTCAAAGGGGCGGAGCTGTGGGAAACAATGTTTGCGGGCTGTGGGAAAGCTGACAGCTTTTCCATCGGGCCGTGAATATTTGTTTTCCATCGGTGAAGCGGCCGTTTTCCACATTTCCATAGTGCTATTCTGGGATATAGGAAGTCCCTCTTGTTATGAACAGTCGATAGATAGTCAAGGGAATATACCAGGCAGCCACCAGCAGTCGCCAGACCAGGACGAAACCGCCGATCACTCCGCCAATAATAAAGTTCAGCAGAAACAACGGAAGGGCGGTTCCCAAAGAGCCGCTGGGCACGATCCAGGCAAACATCCGTGGGATACCAAAAGGCAGGCCGCAAAGGATGAACAGCCATACATAGTCGGTGACTCCATCTTTTGTGCAGGCGGATTTGAAAATGCAGTACAGCAAAGCCGCCACCGCCACGGGCAGCACGCTCTTTTTGAAAAACTCTTTGATTACTTCGGATTTCGTCACGGTCAGCACCTCCATTCCTGGTTCCATTATATCAGCCGGATAACCATGCGCCCAGGGATTTTGCAAAGACTGTAAAAAGCGCCCAATCCCCGTTACTCCAAGTCGTTGCTCCGCTGCCGCTGCTGTTCCTGTTCCTTCGGCCTTTCCAGTAGGGCGTCCACATTCTGGCGGAGGGTGTCATACTCCTTTTCCTCCCGCCGTATCTTCCGAAGTTCCGTTTGCAGGGCGGTCTTGCGGGCGGAGAGTCCGTCCAGTTCTGCTTTCAGCTTATCGGAGGAAGGAAGTTTGGTGAGTCCGGCCTTCTTGATCTCCCTGGCTGCCGCCTCGAATAAGATAATCTCGCTCTCAAAGCCGCGCAGGAATTTTTCCTTGTCCTTTGATGCCTTGTATCGGTCATAGACAGGTTTCAGCTTGCGGTAGGTGTCGATCTGCTTTCCCAGAAGGGCAAGGTCGGCGATCCGTTGTTCCGTATCCCGCAGGCTTTCCCTGGTACGGATGGATGCGGCGGCAACGGCGTCGCACCGTTCCACCAATTCCTCATAACTGCCGATGCCGTGTTCGGTAAGAAAGTTCATGGTGGCGGCCGCCCGTTTCAGATTCTCGATGGTCGCCCACCGCTGGTATCCGGTACTCTGCTGGGCCTTGATATTGTTCTGAATGTCAATGAGCAGGCTGACCTTCCCGCTGCGCTGTTGGGGCTGTCTGGAGGGCCTGGGACCTCCGGCAATGCGGGAAACAACGGCTTCTTCCGTGTAATCGGCGCCCAGGGTTTTGAGCCGGGTGAACCTCTCCTGGTCCGGCGCCCTGGCGGAGATATACTTTCCTCGCTTGATCTCGTACCCTTCCCGCTGTAACCGGGCAAGCAAATCTTCCAGGCTGGAGGATACGGGGATCAGCCGGTCAATGGCGGCTTTCAGCTTTGCCTTGTAGCTGGTGCCGTTCTGTGCGGCCTGATGCTCAATGTAGCTTTTGCCTTTATCCCGGCCGGGGACGATGACGGACAAGCCGTGTTCTTTGCACAGCCGGTCGCTGGCCCGGCGTATCTCGTGATAGCTGCGCTTGTTGGAATGGTAGTGCTTGTGGTCGGTGAAGCTGACCGCATTGAAAATCAGGTGATTATGGACGTGATTCTTGTCAATGTGAGTGGTGAGGACAAATTCATATTTGCCGCCCAGGACCTCCCGTGCCAGTTCCATGCCGATCCGGTGGGCTTCCTCTGGCATGACCTCCCCAGGTTCAAAGGCTTGGATCAGGTGACGGCCCAGGTGTGTGCCCTTGTCGATGGAATGGCGGCGTGTCCATTCAAATTCAATGTCGGCGGTCTCGGCGGCGCAGCCGAAGGAGGACACCAGCAGTTTCCCATCCGTCTTGTCGGGGTTGCAGATATAGTCAATGGCCGCTTTCAGCGTTGACTTAATAGGATGCGTCTTTGTAACTGCCATATCTGATCCAGCCTTTCCCGGATTTCCTCCATGTCGGCCTGATAGGTGGGGCCTCCGGCGTTGACCCGCTTGGCGATCTGATTGATGTTCCGGCCAATGGCAGACAGAAGTTTGTTCATCTCCTTAATGTCCCTGGTGTCCACATAGATGATATATCCGTCAATCGCCATCTTCCGCAGGTAGGCGCCGATCCGCTTTGTCTGGAGCTGGGCCATCTTCTGTTCCATCAGTTCCTTTTCCTCGGCGGTCACATAGAACTTCACCTGGATATTTCGTTTTCGGTTTGCCATCGTGGTATCTCGCCTCTTTTCGTATCAGGGTTTGGGATGTTCCCAACAAGCATTTTTCGGGTTTAGGGGGAGGGTTCCCTAAAGCCAAAAATCGCAAGCGGGTACTCGCTTGCTGTGCTTGCTATCGTTTCTCCCCAACCCTTTTCCCCTCTACTAATACTACAATTTCCAACACCCAAAATGGCAAACGGCAATGGAAATTCTGCAAAGAAAAACACCGTAACCACCATAGGTTACGGCGTTCAACCATTCATCAGAAAATCAATCTTTTTCGCTTTCAACTTCCACCACTTCTTTTGCGGTAGCTGCCACAATTCGGAGCCCGGCATCGCTCATATTGTCCAAAAGCGTGTCAAGCTGGCGGCGCTGTGTGGATTTTTCGGTCTCATTGTCCGGGAAGAAAAACTGATCCACCGAAATGTTGTAACGGGCAACAAGCTCATAGAAGATTTGGAGGCTTGGATGCTGCCCTTTATTCTCGATATTGGCAAGATAGCGGGGAGAGATATACATCTCGTCACTTACTTTCTTGCGGCTTTCTTTTCGCCCTTTCCGGGCCTCTTTGATGGCTGCCCCAAACGCCTTAAAGTCATATTTTGGTACAGGTCTTTTTGCCATATAAATTCACCCAATTACATTTTACAATTCACCTTTCTTCTTGGATATGTCTATACAATTCCTTTGATTGACTCAAATAATTCCTATGCGCTATAATACATTAAGAACTTTTCTGCGCTCTTAATGTAGAGTCACTTTGCAAAGGGAAAAGATATTTAATTTCATATACACTCCATAAGTTAATGGTAGACTATATAAGGAGGTGTTTTCATGGCAACAATAATGATTGTGGAAGATGACCGACAAACAAATGACGCGGTTTCTGAATATCTAAAATCGTTTGGACACCGAATGCTTTCGGCCTATGACGGTGATGAAGCATTACAACTTTTTGAGCGCAGTAAAATCGATCTGCTTATTCTGGATATTATGCTCCCTAAAAAGACGGGACTTGCTGTGTTGCATACGATTAGACAAAAAAGCTCTGTGCCAATCCTCATGCTCACCGCAATCGGTGATGAATATACTCAAGTTACAAGTTTCGATGAACAGGCTGATGACTACATTACAAAACCTTTTTCAATGGTTCTTCTTGGGCGGCGAGTTACTGCCCTCCTACGGCGGAGCGGGCAAACGGTTTCACCTGATATTATGACTTTTGGGGATGTAACAGTTGATTTTTCTGGATACACAGCTAAAGGCCCCGAGGGGAAAATTGACATTACCCCAAAAGAAATTGATTTGCTAAAGCTCCTGGTTGAACACAAAGGTTTAGTGCTTACCCGATCTCAAATGCTGGATAGTCTATGGGGGGACGATTACCCTATTATTGATCGTACCATTGATACATACATTAAGAACTTACGCAAAAAACTTCGCCTTGATTGTATTGTTACGGTGAAAGGGATCGGGTATAAATTTGAGGTAGAAACATGAAAAAGTTAAAGCTCTTTCCCAAAATATTTATTTATACCTTGGCGCTATTATTGCTCATAACAATGCTTGCCAGCGGAACGATTTATCTTCTCGCCCCGATGATGGGAGAAAATTCAGTCTTATCAGAGGGAACTTATATCGATGGGATGTCATCAGCAATTAAGACTGCTGCCATTCCAAGAAATACAGAAATAGCCCACACAATATTGCGCTCATTACCCTATACCGTAGCAATTTGTATTGTGGTTTCACTTTTATGTGCCTACTTTTTCTCAAAAGCAATAACAAATCCCATCAAGGGTATTTTAGATGCAACTAATCACATGGCTGTTTTGGATCGCAAAGCAGCGTGTAAGACTGCAACCAATGACGAGATTGGAATATTAGCAAATCAAATCAACCAACTATATCAAAATTTATTGAGCACGATTGAACATCTGCAAGAGGAAAAAGATAAGGTTAGTGAAGCTGAAAAGCAAAAAATCGACTTCCTACGTTCGGCATCCCATGAGCTCAAAACTCCGGTTACAGCATTGAATGCCATGTTGGAAAATATGATCTTAAAAGTTGGTAAATACAGCGATTATGAAGAATATCTGCCGTTGTGCAAAGAACGAACGGAACGACTCAGTAAAATGATTTCAGAGGTATTGGACGCATCCAAACTTGGCACAACGGCGGCGGAGGAACCACAAGCATTAGCCGTAGACTGCTATTTATCAGAGTTGTGCAAACAATATCGCTTGATTGCTCAGGCAAATGGAATTTCCTTTCAAGAGGATTTCCCTGAAACCTTTACAATTACCTTGCCCCCAAAAACATTTGCAAGAGCATTTTCCAATATTCTCTCCAATGCTGTTGCTTACACTTTGCCTGGACATTCTATTTTTGTTTATACTGATGGTCGTAAGCTGATAGTCGAAAATGAATGTGAGCCAATTTCGGCAGAGCATCTAAAACATATATTTGAACCATTTTATCGCCCCGATTATGCCCGTAACCAGAATGATGGCGGTAATGGCCTTGGGCTATACATAGTGGCCTCCATTTTAGATTCTCTGAAACTTACTTACTCATTAGAACCCATGCAAAAACCATTGGGAATGCGCTTTACCATCACTTTTTGATGATTCCGAGATCCCCCTTGCTATGCAGAAATAAAAAGATACTCCATATTGGTTTCATATACGCTCCATGCACGGATGGTAGATTATCGTTGCACAGTAGGGTATGTGTAATAATCACTATGGAGGTCATATTATGAAAAAAACGTTTATAGCCATCTCACTTGCCTTGTTTAGCTGCTTGACCTTGGCCGCGTGTACTGCAAACGCCACTTCCACACAAGAGATACCGAGTAATTCGGGAGAGGATCAAGCTGCTCCTATGAACACCAGTACCCAAGTTTCATCTGACGTGATAGCAGATGAAAACTGCTTGCCAGGAGGCCCATCCGATACCCAACTGGAGTATTGGGAGATTGATGAATTTGAAGATTGGATGGAGCAACAGCGAGACCAAATTCAAAAGCTGGCGGACAATAAGGATAAATCCTTCTATTACAAAGATGACAACGGCAGCTATGTGTGTCGCGAATGGACACAGGAAGATGTAGATAGTCTGTATGAAAGATGGAAGGATCAGCTTGCACTTATGAAAGAGGGGTATCACTTTACTAAATCTATGGAATTGTCCAACGGTGGTGTCATTTCTGGCGCATTTGACCCTGAAACATGGAACGCTGAACCAGCGTCTGCCCTCGGATCGACAGTCATTACTTTACCTGACGGTTCGACAGTTGATTTGGGCCACTTTGATACCGCCGACGCTGCTACAAAAGCTGTGCAGGAATACTTGGAGCAGCAAGTCTCATCGGGAAATATATCACAGGAAGAAGCGGACAATTTGCTCAACAATGGTTCCGTTGAATAATAAGTTTCTCACTTTGGCCGGTTCTCTCAACGAGAACCGGCCATTTCATATACACTCCATATTGGCTTTATCTTGCTTCCACTTTGCGGCGGTAGGTTTGATTTGAGATCAAATCTGCCGCCATATTAACAGACGGCATGGCGGTATGTTGGAGGTTTTACCATGCTGTTTGTTGTATACAATAATCCTCCCGGTGTTTACTGGTTAAAAAAAGGCTTTGCATATCAAGCTCATATTTTACCCATAAATATGAACTAATAAATCATATAAATATATCTTGCTGTTCCTTAACGCCTGTCCACAACTTGTGGACGGGCGTTTTTTGCTGTTTTTTCTGCTTCTCCGTCGGCTGCCGTTCTCCACCTTTTCGCTTCGATCCGGTCATCAAACGCACGAAGCGAAAGGAGCAGTCATGGAGAAGAATATTTTTTCTGATAAATGTGGTTTAGGGCTGCTAAAAGCCCCCTTTGGTGAACGAGTAGTAGGCGAAAGGGGACAAAAAGACCTGCCTCCTGGCACGGAGGGAGGTGAGAAATTGAGACCTGACCGCCACTACGAGCACAAACAGCACGCCTTTGATAGCTATTGCAAGAAGGTGTTGAAATGCGAAGCGTATAACGGCTATCGAGAGATCAGCCGCCGCCAGAAGCGTGAAACACCGTTCAGTGAGTTGTCGGAGGAAGAATTGGCCCAGCTTGCGGTCTATGACCGCTATCCCTGGGAATACACCGCTTTCCCCGTGGGAGGCGATGTCATTCTAATCGAGGATGACCGGCTGGCCGAGGCGTTGAACGCGCTGCCTCCGGATAATCGGGACATCTTCCTGATGTACTGGTTCTTGGGAATGGCAGACCGTGAGATCGCTGAACATCTGCACATGGTTCGCCGGACGGTCAATGCCCGCAGGCAAAGTGCCTATCGGCTGCTGAAGGAGCTGATGGGAGGTGAAGCGGATGACTAAATCTGCAAATATGCGGGTGGCGCTGCTCCCTTACCCCGTTATTGCCGCTGCGGTGGGAGGAAATCCCGACGCGATAGCAAGGGTAATCCGGCACTATTCCAGTTACATAGCCGCATTATCTATGAGGACAAGCTATGATGCAAATGGCTTTCCCCGCTTCCAGGTGGATGAAGATTTACGCAAGCGGCTGGAAATGAAGCTCATCGTTTCTATTCTGGGATTTGATCTGAACTGATTTTGAACAAGCTATATAATCCATTTTCCATATACCTTGCCAAAGAAAGCCTTGTGGAACTTCTATTTCTTTGGAGCTTTCAGTTTTTTGGGCTACGGTCTTGGTGTTGATAAGTTCTTTATTGTTGTGAAGTTTAGTAGTGATATAATCAAGACCGCAGTAGTATTGACAAAGACATAAGACTGTGGTATTATGCTGTTGTAACGATAATACTGTGGTCTTATGAAAGGAAGGTAGCCGCCTTGGAAATTAAATTGTTTGATTCCGAACTAAAGGTAATGGATGTTCTTTGGAAGGAGGGGGATACACCCGCCAGGGAAATAGCCCGGGTACTGACAGATGAATTGGGCTGGAATGTCAACACGACATATACGCTTATCAAGCGTTGCATGAAAAAGGGGGCGATTGCGCGTTCCGAGCCGGGCTTTATGTGCCATGCCTTGGTTTCCAAGTCCGCTGTTCAAGAAGCCGAAACTGATGAATTGATTAACAAAATCTACGACGGTTCTGCTGACAAACTGTTCGCTGCGTTGCTTGGGAGAAAAAAACTGTCTGAGGAACAAATCGAAAAGCTGAAACAAATTGTTGGCGATCTGGAATGAGGTGGTGATAATGAACCTGCTCCAAATGAGTTTTACGGGTGCTGTAATGATTTTGGCTGTTACTGTCATTCGTGCTCTTGCAATTAACAAAGTCCCGAAAAAGACATTTCTGGTGCTTTGGGGGATCGCGCTGGTGCGGCTGATGATACCGTTCTCTTTGCCCTCATGGTTTAGCATCTACTCTCTCTGGAACCGAGAAATACCCACAGTGGGAATGAATACGGCGGCGGGTATGCTGATTCCTGTGATACAGGCGGAGCAACAGGCCACCATTCCTCACAACACTGTCGGCTCTGTGGCGAATGTCTCAGCGCCGGAAATCATCTGGATTCTTGGATGCGTACTTTGTGCGTTCTTCTTTGCGGTAGCCTACTGGAAATCCTATAAAGAGTTTCAAATGTCCCTGCCTGTCAGAAATGATGGGATTGAAAAGTGGTTGGAAACTCATCCAACGAGAAGAACCATTACCGTGCGCCAATCCAGTTTGGTATCCTCTCCATTGACTTACGGCGTGATTCATCCCGTCATTTTACTGCCGAAAACCACAGACTGGAATAACGAAGAAACGCTGCATTATGTTTTGGCACATGAGCTTGTGCATATCAAGCGATTTGACATTATAGCAAAAGTTGTGCTGGCGGTTGCTCTCTGTATCCATTGGTTTAATCCTCTGGTATGGGTCATGTATGTTCTGGCGAATAGAGATATTGAGCTTTCCTGTGACGAGACGGTGATTCGCCAATTCGGAGAAAATACAAGAGCAGTTTATGCCAAAGTTCTGATCAGCATGGAGGAAACAAGGAGTGGTTTCACCCCTCTTTGTAATAATTTCAGTAGAAATGCGATTGAAGAAAGGATAACAGCAATTATGAAAACACGGAAAACAACAGTTGTATCTCTGGTCCTTGCAGGGGTAATCGTTGCGGGAACGACAACGGTCTTTGCAACTTCCGCCCTCGCTGAGAGTAAAGGGTCTATGGACACGAACTATTATGAGACGGAAACCTCCGAAGGTGTTTTGACTTCCTATACCGATGACAACGGAGAGACTCACTATGTTCTTGATGACGGAAACACAACAAGAACACTGAGCGCAGAAGAATTTGAGCAGCAGTATCCCTCCCCGGTCATCGAGTGGTGGACCTACGACGAATACAAAAACTGGCTGGATAACGAAAAAGAAACGCTCCAGAGCATAATCGGCCAAAAGGGATGGACCTCTGCACATGGCGAGTTTGTTTGGACCCAGGAAATGGTCGATGAAACGATTGCCGAATACGAAAAGGTACTCCAGGACATCAAAAACGGCATGATGTACTCCAAGACCGTCGATGGTGAACAGGACATCATGGTGGGTTATAATCCAGAGGACATCGTGACCAGCTCAAGCTATGATTATTTTGTGAAGCTGGAGAACGGTGAAGAAAAGTTATTTGGGCCTTATGAAACGGCCGATGAATTGCTTGCGGCGGTAGAGTCTTTCTGCAATGATCAGGTCAAGTTGGGAAATATGGATCAGAGTGAGGCCCGTGAAATTGTTAGTCAGTGCGTACAAAACTAAATTGCATGAACATGTGCAAAATGGAATGGTTGCTCTGTCCGATTTGCAAAAATAAAACCAGAATTAAGCTACGCGCTGATACGGTACTGGAATATTTCCCGCTTTATTGCCCTAAGTGTAAACAAGAAACTCTGATATATGTAAAACAATTCAATACGAAAGTTATCAAAGAGCCAGACGCACAGACGCAGAGCCGATAACCCGTTAGCCATTAGGCGCGGATTATCGGCTCTTTTCTTTTGATAGCAGATTGTGCCGGCGCTCATTTGCACCATACAACAAGACCGTTGAAATCGGCCTTGCGGCACAGACGGCGGTTTTGAAATAGCAAATTCAAGCCGCCGTTTTCTTTTGGAAAAAAGAGAACACGGGGGTGTGTTAAAGTCGCCCTTTTCTAAGGATACGGCGGTGTCCGGGAGGTATCGCTGTGTCCTTTTTTATTCTCCAACCACCTAACCTGTCAAAAAAAGCCTTCATCCATCGCCGGGATGCTGCGACCATAAAGATGAACATACAATTCATGTAAATACTATTTATAATTCTCTAACGCCTGTCCGCAACTTGCGGGCGGGCGTTTTTTGCCACTTTTTTTGTTTCCCTATTGGTTGCCGTTCTCCACCCTTCACTTCAATCCGGCTATCAACCGCGCGAAGTGAAAGGAGCAAGTATGGAGAACAAAATTTTTTCTGATAAATATCGTTTAGGGCTGCCAAAAGCCCCCATTGGTGAACGAGTAGTGGGCGAAAGGGGAAGAAATGACCTCCCTCCTGGGACGAAAGGAGGTGAGATTATGACACCTGAACGCCACTACGAGCATAAGCAGCATACCTTTGACAGCTATTGCAAAAAGGTTCTGAAATGCGAAGCCTGGAATGGCTATCGAGAGATCAGCCGCAGGCAGAAGCGGGAAGTTCCTTTCAGCGAACTGCCGGAGGAGTCGATGGAGCAGCTTGCGGCGTGGGACCGGTATCCCTGGGAATACACACCTTTCCCGGTAGGAAATGATGTGATCCTGATTGAAGATGACCGGCTGGCCGATGCGCTGAACGCTCTGCCGCCAAATGACAGGGATATCTTCCTAATGTTCTGGTTTTTGGAAATGGCGGACCGAGAGATCAGCGAGATCATGCACATGGCCCGTCGGACGGTCAACACCCACAAGCGGAAGGCCTATCGGCTGCTGATTGAGCTGATGGGAGGTGAAGCGGATGATTAAACCCGTGAACACGCGGTCAGCCCTGCTTCCATATCCGGTTATTGCTGCCGCTGTCAATGGTGATCCCGATGCGGTAAACCAGGTGGTACGGCATTACTCCGGTTACATAGCTACATTGTCCACACGGACAAGCTATGATGCACAGGGCGTTTATCGTACCCAAGTGGACGAGGACCTGCGCCACCGGCTGGAAACGAAATTGATCGTCGCAATCCTGAAATTTGAGCTGAATTAACATTTTGGCTCGCCGCCATGTGTTCCCCTTTCCGCATGGTGCCACCTTGAAAAAGAAAGCCCGGCGGGAGACCACCGGTGCAGCATAGGGCAGACGGATACGATCTGTCTGTGTGGAGCCGGTCAGCCGGTGCGCCATGACCCTGTTGCAAGTCCGCAGGACGGGACCCCTACCAAACAGGTGAGCGACAAAACCAGGCCGCGAAACAGGTGTGGCAGCCTGTGGGCGAGGATACACAGACAGGATAATGATACTCCCGCGTTGAACGCCCTCAAAGCATTGCGCGGCGCACCCATCAGTATGGGCCGGGGTGAGATTCCCGTGGAGCTGCGGCCAGCAGCCGTCCGTTTTCTGCCTCTTTTATGGTTTTAATGAAATGGCATGAAAGGGGCCTTATTATGCAGAAAATTCAATCTGAAAATAAATATGCCCCGCCTATGCGGAGCACAAAGAAGATCGGCAACACGACCTTTATCGTCAATTCCTTTTTCCCTCAAAAGGGAAATCAGACGATTACCTCCAAACTGGAGAACCTGATAAAAGCCGATGTTCAGAAACAAACTGTGACTTGAAAACCTCCTAACAGGCAGACAGGGAAAAGAAAGCGCGGTATAATGAAGTTGGACTTCAATATCGTGTTTGACTGCCAGACAGGAGGTATTTATGTATTATCAGTCAAACACCGCTGCCGCGCTTCAATTCCCTTACACGGCCATGAGCTCCGAAGAACTTACGGCTTTGTATTGTCGCTTATCCCGTGACGATGAATTGCAGGGTGACAGCAATAGTATTGTAAACCAGAAAAAAATCCTGGAAAAGTATGCCCGTGAGCATGGATACAGCAATTTCAAATTCTATGTTGATGACGGCATCTCAGGTACGACCTTCAACCGCCCAGGCTTTCAGCAGATGATCGCAGATATTGAGGCTGGCCTTGTCAAGCGGGTCATCATCAAGGATATGTCGCGTTTCGGACGTGATTATCTGCAAGTTGGCATGTATACGGAGATCATGTTTCCCGAACATGATATTCACTTTATTGCGGTGAATGATGGTGTAGACAGCACTCAGGGCGACAACGAGTTTACGCCCTTCCGCAATATCATCAATGAATGGTACGCCAAAGACACCAGCAAAAAAATCCGTGCCGTTATGAAAGTGAAAGGCAATGCGGGGGAGCATTTGGCTACCATGCCTCCGTATGGATACATGAAATCGTCTGATGATAAAAAGCAATGGGTAAAGGATGAAGAAGCGGCCCAGGTGGTTTATGAAATCGGTCTTTATATCATGGACGGATTGGGACCCTCGCAGATCGCAAGAAAGCTGACGGAAAGAAAAATCCTTACTCCGGCTGCTTACTATGAGAGTAAAGGCAGGACGACCAATGTCACAAAGAAAGGTTCTCCTTACGCTTGGGATTCTTCTACGATTGCCGACATCATGGACCGCTGGCGTGAATACCTGGGGCACACGGTTAATTTCAAAACCCGCAAAAAATCCTACAAGAGCAAAAAGACCCTTCTCAATCCAGAAACCGAGTGGAAGATTTTTGAGAATACCCATGAAGCCATCTGGACGGAGGCGATTGCCGATGCAGCAAGGCTTGCAAGGCAGACGCGGCGCCGACCCACAAAGATGGGAGAAATGGGGATGTTCTCCGGCATGATGTTCTGCGCCGACTGCGGCTCCATCATGTATCAATGCAGGGCAACCAATTTCCGGCGCGATCAGGAATATTACCTGTGTTCGGGCTATCGGAAAAGCCGTGATGTATGTGGGCAGACACATTCTATCCGAACTGTTATCCTGGAGGAATTGGTTCTGCAAAATCTGCGCGAGATCGTTTCCTTCGCATCACAGCGCAAAGACGATTTTGTAAAGATGGTTATGGATGCGGATATGCGCCAACGTAACCGAGGTTTGGCAAAGCGGAAGAAAATATTGGCTGATGCTGAAAAGCGGATCGCAGAACTGGACACCATTTTCAAGCGGCTCTATGAAGATACCATTTCGGGAAAACTTTCTGACGAGCGTTTTCAAAAGCTCTCTACCGACTATGAGAAAGAGCAGCATCAGCTTCAAGATGTAGCGATTGCCCTTCGGGATGAAATCGAGGTAGAGGAACGCAAAAGCGCCAATGTGGAAAGATTTCTCTCCGTTGTAGAACGGTATACGGAAATCCCCGAATTGACCCCATGTATCTTGCATGAATTTATCGAGAAGATTGTTGTTCATGCAGCCAGCGATCCGAAGGGCAAGAACCGCACCCAGGAAATTGACATCTACTATAAGGGCATTGGAGCCCTGGAAGTATCCAAAGTCACTTCATCAAGGCAAGAATGAGAAAAACGGCATAGCCGAAGCTATACCGTTCTCTCTTGCCCCACGATGTTTTCTTATCGGGAGGCACCTTCAGACAGTTCCCTTATAAAAGCGGATGGTGAACATGGCTCCTGCGGGCTTGCGGTTCTCTGCCTTTACGGTTCCACCCTGACCGGTTATAATCATGCGCGACAGCGCAAGCCCGATCCCAAAGCTTTTGCCGTCGGAATCCTTGCCCTTATAGAAGCGCTCAAAGATATGCGGCAGATCCTCCGGAGAAATGCCCGTGCCGTTGTCCTTAATTATAATTTCGGAATACAGGGCGTTTTCGGCTGCGTCAATTTCGATCCTGCCGCCCTCGGGGGTGTGTTCCATGCAGTTCTTCACAATATTGCCGATGGCTTCGCAGGTCCACGAGAGATCTCCCCGGAAAGCGCCGTCCGCATGGATGCGCAGCTCCTGCCTGCGCAGCTCCACGGGAATGAGCAGGGTCACACAGGCCTTTTTGAGCAGCTCCTCCAGACTGACCTGCTCCTGCTTGAACTGCACCGTGCCGGCGTCCAGCCGTGAGATCTTCAGAAGTGTGGTGATCAGCCAGTCAATGCGGGAGAGCAGCTCGTAGAGCTCATGGATAAGCTGCTGCCTGCGCGCATCGGTCAGCTTCGGCTCCGACAGCAGTCCAATCAGCAGATTGATAGAGGTCAGGGGCGTGCGGATCTGGTGAGAGATGTCCGCGATGGAATCGGCAAGGTGCGCCTTTTCCCTTGTCAGCGTTTGCTGCTGCTCACGCAGGCGTATGGTCATCTTATAGATCTCACTGTGGAGGATGCTCAGCTCGCCCTCCGAATAGCTGTCAAAATCGATCGAACTGTCGCCGTGCAGAACCTGATTGATATCATCCGCAAGGGAAGAAATCCTCTGATACCTCTTGTAAGTGCTGATGCAGAAGACCAGCATAAGGAGCAGAGAAAGCCCTGCGGCTGTCAGCCCGGCGCGAATGTCGAAGAAAAAGCAGACGGCGCAGGCGGCTGCGGAGAGCAGCAGCTGCCACAGCAGCGCCTTTCGCACCTCTTTGTTTTTCAGCAGCTTGATCATGCGTCCACCTTATATCCTGTCCCGCGAACCGTCAGAATGATCTTCGGGTCGGTGGAGTCATCCTCAATCTTCTCCCGCAGCCGCTTGATGTACACCGTCAGCGTATTGTCATTGACATACTCGCCGGCAACATCCCAGATGGCGTCAAGAAGCCGCTCACGGGTAAGCACGATTCCCCGATTGTTGATGAAAAACAGCAGAAGGCGGTATTCCAGTGCTGAGAGAAACAGATCCCTGTTGTTCTTCACCGCCGTGCCTTTTTCGGTGTCCACCACCACATCACCAAGCTTCACCGTTTTGCCCATGCTGCCGGTGAGGCGGAGCACATTTCGGATGCGGGAGATAAGCTCTCGTGGGCGAAACGGCTTTGGAATGTAATCGTCGGCGCCCAGGTCGAAGCCCGTAACGGTGCTGAACTCGTCGCCTGACGCGGTAAGGAAAATAACGGGGACATCAAACTCGGCCTTGATCGCTCTGCACGCCGCGAAGCCATTGCCCTCCGCCAGAGACACATCCAGCAGCACAAGATCCGCCTTTTCCTCCGCAAGCAGCTTCATGGCCGCCGCCTGCCCGGATACACTTCGCACAAGATACCCTTCGCTGTTCAGATATTCGCTCAAGCTCGCAACGATAATTTTATCGTCTTCTACCAATAGTATCTTTATCATAGTCCGTCCTTTATTCTGATTGCCGCGGAATCACAACCACTTCCCGATGAAGCCATATTCCACACGGTTGCCATCGTCCCATTCTGCAATCACACGGTAAACAAAGCTGCCGCTTTTCAGATCGAACGCATACCCTCCGTCATACGGAAGAATGCCTGTGATTGTCTCAACCTCGCCGCCGTTTTGGGGGACGCATTGTATCCGCACTGTATCCGGCTGCACCTCGAAATATAACCAGATTTCGTTTGACTTTCTGTGGGAAATCAGTCCTGCTCTGACTGCCGTTATCTCCGGCAGAGAGGACTCTTCCCCAATCTCATACCCGCATCCAATGATGGAGCTCATGGTTCCATCCTCGTTTGGTTCCGGGGCCTGCCAGTAGTAGGCGCAGGGGGAAGCCGTGATTTCATCTGTTTCACCCATTGCCCCAGACATGGCATTCACCTGAAGCTCCGGTATGGTGATTGGGTCGGAGGGCTGTGCTACCTTATACGGCAGATGCATTTTCGCCTCAAGCTCTATCCAGATTGCCATCGGCTCGGAATACTCCGTGCCCTCCTCGTACTGGAACTCCGTCTGCAAGCGGTATCGTTCCCCGGCTATCAGGCTATACGGCGCCGTCAGGTCATAGGAGAGCTCATTGTCCATGCCACTGGGAAGGCTGTACTGGATGGCGGGATAATCAACCTGCCGTTCGGGCGTGACCTTTTGCCATACATCGTCTTTCATTTGATACAGCGCAAACGCCTGCCCGTAGGCAATCGTCTTGCCGGAATCGTTTTTCCAGCGCAGATCGAGCCGGAGATTCACGCTTCCGCCGCCAATGCGCACAACCTCAAAGCCTATGCCCTCGGCATCGCTTCCCGCGTCAAGAATGCGAAGCAGCTCGTTCTCCGGAAAATGTGGCCCCGGCTGCTTCTCACAGCGGTAATATGTCACCGCTGCAAATGCACATGCGGCGATGGCAATCAGCGCAAGAACGACCACCCATATCACGGAAACCTTTCGTTTCATCATGGCGCACCTTCCTTTCTATTTTTTGTTCTTTTCTTCCTGCGGTTTAGCAGAAATACGGCTGCGCCAACGGCGGCAAGTACTGCCGTCAGTACAATGATAAACTCCGTCGGCATAAGGTACAAGCTCGACCACTTCGGGGGCTGAGGCTTCTCAGATTCGGAAAGCGTAAAGGTCAGCTCGCCCTCTGGCAAACCCGGCAGGGTCAGCGCATACCTACCGTCCGTCTTTGTAAAGCCGTCAATACCGCTTTCCGTCATGTAATAGGGCGTTTTTACCACAACTTCCAATTCTCCGAACTGCGCCCAGGTTTTTGCCGGGGAAAGCAGATAGGTATACGAATAGAGGCTCGGTGTATAGCCCGCATCAATGGCGGGATACAGCGGCGCTGTCACTGCGTTTTTCAATGTCTGCCCCGGCTCCAGTGTGAGGGTGTACTCATACCATCGCATCAGCGAAAAATCTCCCTCTTCGATCTGGATCAGACCGTTTCCCCAAGTTTCGGAACTGAGCCGCAGAAGCTCGACCTGAGCATTGTACCAGTCAGACTCCAGAATGCCGGAGGTTTCGTCATAGTCACGCAGAGCATAGTCCTTGAAGGTCATCTCGGAAATCTCCGGCGACACTGTGCCTTCGATAACCTTTTCGCAGCTGCCGTTTTCATACAGCGTCCATACAAGCCCCTCCTTTGGAAACTCGCCGAAGATATACACCGTGATCGTATCGCCGTTTTGTACCCAGCAGGAGGCTCGAACCCCCGCCTTCAGCCGCGCTCCTCCGGTTTGCTCCTCGCACAGTACCCGCGTTTTTGTGCTGTCTGCATTTATGATAAATGCGGCGGTGGCCGCGCCGTATTCCTTATCTATGCCCGTGACGGAATACCTCTGCACCCAGACCGGCAGATCGGGATTGAAAAAGCTGTCGGAGATATAGCTGTCCGCCAGCTTCGGCAGATCCTCGTCAAGGGAAAAAGTTGTGTGCCGTGCCTTCAAGGTGTGCCGAACGGTCGCCTCTACTGGGTTTCCATCCAGCGTAACGCCGTATTTTAGGGTATCGGAAACATCGACCGGCCGACCCGTTGCACGGTCATAGATGTATTCTCCGTAATGTGGAAGATTACCGAACGGGAAAACCAGCGTGGCCGTGACCGCATAGTTGGCGGGATTGCGGAAGATATATTCTGCCGTGACTTTCCCGGTATAGGCGAGGAAACTGTCCGTATCCGGATAATACTGTTCCGGAAATTCCTGCACATCGAAAGTCAAAAGCTCTTTGTCCACCACAATGGGGCAATCCTCTCCCGTCACGACCGCACCCGTGCTGTCCGTGCCGCGCCAGTGCCGCTGGGCGGAATTGGCATAGGCGGGTTGTATACAAATTTCTGCCAGTAGCAGGATCAATAGAACTCCCGCAGTTATTTTCTTTTTCACATGCATCGCCTCCTTGCTTACAGACTGCCGCTTGAGTCTAAACTACTTCTGAATGTCCGTGACTGCGCCGATGAATATGGGCAGCCCGGCGGCATCGTCGATGATGGCATAGACGAACGGCCGGTCGAGGATAACACGGCGCCTATCTTCCCAATTCCCTGCGGCAGGCGCCTCAATCGCGGTTGCCGCGCCCGCCTTTGTGCCCTTTTCATCCACGGCGATATATGCCTTGTGGAGCACACGGCTGATATAAATGTTGCCGTCGGACGAGTCTCCGAGGCCGGAAAAATCCGCAAGCGCCGCGTCAAACGGTACGGTCATGCCGAGGGCTTTCAGCGCATCGCTCATCTCGATGCCGTAGTCATAAGAGAACTTCGGCATGGCTGCCTCCACAGGACCTTCCTTCGCATTTTTTACTGTGGTGAGAAAGCCCTCACCGGTCAGGGAAGCGATGTAATCATCCAGCGCAACCCCCTCATTCGGGAGGAGCGCGGCGAAGCTGTAGCCGTTCTTATAGGGCTTGAGAAATCCGGTCGCTTTCCCATCGTCCAGATAAAGGCGCTCATTCGAGTACATCATGGAGACGGTTCTCTTTGCGCCGTCGATAGCAGTAAAGGTTCCGTCTCTCACCTCATGCTTGCGGTAGATATTCTGCCACTCCGCATCGAACAGCACGGTATTGACAAGATACATAGCGGCATAGGGATCCATCTGGTCAACGATCTTATCAATCACACCATCGGTATTCTCCTTGACCCAGTTATTGATATCCCTCAGCGTTTTTTCATCAAAGGCAGACTTGTAGACCGCGGCACCGTAGTAGTCAGCGTTTCTTTGCAGGAAATCCTCTTCCACCGTAAAGCCGCTGTCCTTGAACCAGATGGAATTGGCCAGCGTCAGCTTTGCCTTTTCCACAGAGGGCAGGCCGCCGACATAGGCATGGAGATATTCGTTAAGCGTATCGATCGGGATATCCCCGCCCAGCAGAACTTCCATCTGCGCAAGGGTCTCGCCCTTGGCGCCGTTTGCGGTCATGGAAAGCGCCAGCATGACCGACAGCGGCGAGATCAGGCTGTTTTTTCCCTCCTCCCGCGTGTTCTGGAACAGGCGGACGGCGAAGTCTGCCGCTCCGTTTTTGAAGGCGTCATCCGCCGCCCTTCCGGAAGTCTTCTCCGGCGTGATGCCCTTCATCAGGTCATCCGCCTGCACCTTTGCGGCGCAGCCGGTCAGCCCCAGCAGCCCCGTTGCTAACAACGACAGGCAAAGGAATATAGCAATCCATTGTTTTTTCATTCTAAGCACCTCTTTCCGTTTCATTTGTGAAATTTATTCGCCCGATTTCTCGGCTCTGATCGGGGTGAAAGTTCAAATCTTCCCATCGCTGATTTCGATCTTTCTTCCGCACAGATCGGCGTACCGCCGCTCATGCGTCACCAGCAGCACGGTGTTTCCGCGGCGGTTGACGGCGAGCAGCAGCTCCATGATCTCATCCGCCGCCTTTTTGTCGAGGTTCCCGGTGGGCTCGTCAGCAAGGAGAATCACCGGGTCGTTGATCAGGGCGCGGGCGATAGCCACGCGCTGTCTCTGTCCGCCGGACAGAGCACTCGGCAGATGCTTTAGGCGGTTCTCAATGCCCAAAAAACCCGCCAGCTCCCGCAGCTTTGCCTTATCCGGCTTTTTGCCGTCCAGCAGCAGCGGCATGATGATATTCTCCTCCGCCGTCAGAATGGGAATCAGGTTGAAGTCCTGAAAGATATAGCCGAGCTTCCGTCTGCGTATTCCGGAAAGCGTCTCGTCATCGGATGAGCAGATGTCCACACCGCCTACCTCCACGCTGCCGGAGGTGGGATGCTCAATACCGCCGATCAGGTTCAGAAGGGTGGTCTTGCCGGAGCCGGACTGCCCCACGATGGCGACCATTTCACCCGGCGCAACGGTGAAGCTGACATGATCCACGGCGTAGATATCCTCGTCGCCCTGCCGGAACACCTTGGTCAGATTTTTTGCAGTCACTGCATTCATCGGGAAATCTCCTTTCTGCATGGTCATAGCGGACGAAGTACGCGCTTGAGTGAGCGGTGTACGGGATGCCAGTAGGTAAGCATCAGCAACGCCGCCAGAGCCGCGTATACTGCGAGCATCCTGCCGTCAAGGTGCAGCGGGGCTTTCTGCCATGCGCACAGCAGCGCCGTCAGCGGAAGGCTGATCAGAAACGGTGCGGCAACGGCAGCGGCGGCGGAGATCCCGTCCTGCCGGATATAGGAGCGGTACAGCGTCCGCTTTGACGCGCCCAGCCTGTGAAGGGAGCGGATCAGCGGGCGGCTGCCCTCGATGTAGTCGCAGAGCTGGACATAGAGGATCAGCAGGATGAGCAGAAACAGCGCTGCAAAGATGTACCCCAGTAGCAGATACACGCCGGAGGACATCTCCCGCAGGAAATCTGCCCCCGACTGACGGTTGGTGACAGCATACTCCGCGCCTGCAAAGTGCGCCCGCAGGGCGGTCTCCACCTGCGCGTTCATGGCAGGGCCTGTCAGGGCAATCTCGATACCGGTTGCCGGCTCTGAGGCGATGATGTCCGCATACAGCTCATCGCTCACATAGATATCCAGCGCCCATCCGGACGGCTTCGTGTCCGTCAGCGCGGCCACCGTCAGCGCGGTCACATCCTCCGGTGCGGGCTGCTTGATACCCCCGTTTACATCGCAATACGCTTCCGACCGGCAAAGCCGCAGTACATCCCCGACGCCGCGTTCCGCCTTGCGGCTGACGGCGATCTCATACTTGGAAAGTGTCTGTGCCGCCGCGACAAGACCGCTGTACGGTCGAATGCGCAGTGGTGTCTCCACCTCCTCCGGGGACTCCGGCAGCAGGATATAATCGTCTGGCTCATATACGGGGCGCATCTGCTTCACACCCACCAGAGAGGAAACATACGCTATGTCCTCAGTCGAAAAGCCTTCTCCGTCATGGGATGAACGGGAAACCTTTAACTCCCATTCCTCCTCCGCGCCCGTGACCTGCAAGGCAACCGTGAGGATGTTGAACAGAAGCAGAAAAACCGCCATAACGGGAACGGAAACAGCAAGGCAGGAACGGAGGCTGCGGTTCGTGCGGCTGCGCCACAGGCCGCAGAGGGTTGCCGCCGGGGTGAAACGCCGCCGGAGAGGCTTTCGTCCGCGCTTGACCTTCGGCGCATTTTCCGCATCGTTCAGAAACGCCCGCGCAGGCTCGCGGCTGTATCTGCGCAGGGTCATGCCCAGCGACAGTCCCAGTGTAACGAAGAAAACCGCCAGATGGAGCAAAATATTCATCGGCTTCACATGAAAGATCAGCCACGCAAGGCTGTCGTGGCGGATCTCAAGAAACGCCGTGAACAGCGCTTTCAGTGATACAACGGAAATAACCACGGCGCAGGCCGCCGCCAGCAGGAACACCGCCGCAAGCTCCGCGGCAAACAGGGCGCTGATCTGACGGCGGCTGGCTCCGCAGGCGCGGAGTATCCCAATGTCAGAGGAAAAGCGCTTCAGGTGACTTCGGTAAGCGGAACGCACCACCGATACCGAGAGCAGAATGACCAGCATATTGACGAGCAGAAGGCTTCGCTGCCCCGAAAGATGGGACGGATCGGTGGAGATCCCGTGGGCGTATTCATAGCTGAACGCAGTCGGGAGCAGGGCTTCGTTGCCAGACGCTTCCATGCGCTTGCGGATCTCATTCTCAAAAACGGTCACGCTCTCCGAATTTCTCCATTCCTCGTCCGACAGAATATGCAGGTAGATGGTGCCGTCACGATAAATGGGCGCGGACAGTCCGCGGATACCCTCAAAATATGGCATATCCGCTTCCGTTGCGTTCCCAATGTGATAGGTTTCACCCGCGGAACGGGCAAGAAGATATTGCCGCGTACCCCAGGCATTGCTGTCCCGGTAAATGGAAATTAGCAGCGGCAGCAGAAACGCGCAGGTCAGCACCGCAAACAGCACCGCATGACGGCGGGGGCTGCGCGTGAATGAGCGCTTCATATAGAGCAGATAGGTCATAAATAAGCCTCCTGCCATCCAGCAATCTTGTTTCGGAACAGAAGCCAATCCCGTTTAGAACTCCAATTGGATTGCATGCTTTTGCCTCCCCTCCTTGAGCTTTATCAGTGATTCTGATTTCTTTCAAATTCACGGAACAGAAAGCGAAAACGCTGCTGTGCCGCATCATACACATCAATGTCCAGATATCCTTGTTTTAGCTCTTTATTGTATTATAGTAATGAGCTTCCCTGCACCCACTGCACCGATCAAGTGCGGCGCGCCCAGCGCTCCGATGCTTCATTTGCTGGCAGAAGCCTCCGTGCTCATTCCACCAAAATCCCGTTGACTGCATTATGGTCATACGCTGCCGCCTCCCTCCGCAGCTCGTTGGAACGCATAATCTTTTCGGACAGGCTGGCGAGGAAACACTGGAGTAACTTGACACCGATTGCGGGATGCTCCTCCAGCAGAGCCTTCAACCGCCCTCTGGAGATGCACAGCAGCTCAGTGAACTCTGCCGCCGTTCCGCTGAGGCGGAACACGCTGTGGGAAAGGCAATTTTCTCCCAGAAAGCTGCCCGGCGTGAGATACGCAATCTCCAGCGGCGCGGAGCAGCTGTTTGCTTCCCGGTTGGCAACAAGCCGCAGCTTGCCCTTGAGAACAAGACAGACCTCCTCATTGTAGTCGCCGCTGGTGAATACGGTCTCATGCTCATAGTAGGTTTTTACATGGCAGTAATCAAAGAAAACCGCATGCTCTTGCTCAGTAAAAACAGAAAATATCGGCAGCTTCGCCAATACAGCCAGAAGCTCCTCCCGGGTGAGTCTTCGGCGATGCTCCTTGTCGAGATGAATCTCCGGTGCGGAAATATTGTGCCTCTCCAGCACGGCGCGGACGGCGTATCGCTCCTGCCGTACAAGACGGATGAGCTTTTCCCATTGTGCTTGGGTGTCCAGATAGGCTCGGAAGGCGTCAAAGGCGGGCGGGGCATTGTGCTTGGCAATATAGATGTTCCGCATGGCTTCCATAGCGGCATCAGGATCGTTATTTGCAAGATATTGCGATGAGAGCATCATGCTGCTTCGATAGATCTTCTCGTCCAGATCCGGCTTGAGAAATTCCCCGGGATAGGGGTCAAAGTCCTCCGGACTGACATGGACAAGATTCCCAGTTTTGTGCTGAGACTGCATTTTGGCGCGCTGATATACAAAACGGTAAATATCCTCCCGCAGACGCTTCCATTGGGGGTGGGACTTAGGCTGCGGCAGATGCTTGATGGACAAGGTATTATCCAGAAAAAAGCTGAAGCCGAAGATCCGACTGTTTATAAGATAATCCACATCCTCACCCCGGGTTACAAGGGGATCAAAGGGTACACACTCGAAAAGCTCTCTGTGCAGGATCATGGCGCCGCCGAAGGCAAAGGGCGTGCGCTTGAGGCGCGGCCCGCTGCCGATGATCTGGTCAAAGGCGCGCGCCTTGCAGCCGAAGCGGTCCCAATAGGTCATCCACGGCTCCGGTCTTACATCGTCATAATACTGCCCTTTGCTGTTGAGATAGTAGCCGGCAACTCCGTGCACGATGTCTCCGTAAACTCTTCTGCCCAGAAATTCCAGTGAGCGCGGCACAAAGTCCGGCAGCTCGAAGACCTCGTCATCGTCGATGAGCAAAGCAGCATCCGCCGTCAGGATGGAGGCGGCCAGCAGGCAGACGTTGCGCACGTTTGAGTATCCGAACATGGACAGGAGCTGGACGCCCCGATCGTTCAGTCCGGCTTTTCTCAAGATTTCAGTTATCTCACGCAAATCTCCCGCAGTGAACAGGTATGTCTCCGCATTCAGCTGCGCCCGGCCCACGATACGGAGCACCTGCTCATAGGCCGCCGCCTCTACCTCCGGGGTGGTAGGACAAATCAGAATCACCAGCTTGAAGTCTTTTTCACTGAACTGCTTCATGCTGACTAAGGTGCGCTCCAGCGTTCCCTCCTGATCCACCGGAGTAGGATGGTCATAGACGGCGTCGCCCTCCTGCCAAGGGTTGCCTGTTTTGCGGCACCAGTAGGTGGGGATTATCATGGTTTTCCTCATACGACTCGCCCTCCTTAGCCCGAAAAATCTCTTACAGCGCGTTGGTAGACCTGCTCCAGCTTTGCCACGAACTGTGCCTGCGCAAAATTGCTGCTGGCATAGTGTGCGATGATGTCACGCCGCTCCGGCTCTGTATGATGTCTCGTCAGTTCATTCAAAATCGCAGCGCAGAAAGCTTCCTCATCCTCAGGAGAGACCAATGTTCCCACTTGACTGTTGATAAACTCCGGCAAACCACCTTCATTGGAGCCGACAACAGGCAGTCCGCAGGCCATCGCCTCCAAGGCGACGAGTCCGAATGGCTCCCGGCGGGAGGGCATTACAAAAACATCCGCCGCGTTGTAGAGCCGCCGCAGCTCGTCCTGCTTCTGGTTGCCAAGGAAGAAGGTGTTCCTCAGACCGAGCTGCTTGTGCAGCTCTGATAATCGCTCCCGTTCCTCGCCATCGCCGGCAATCAGTGTGATGAACTCCCGATCCGCCAGCCACTCATAGCGGCGCGCCGTACGCAACAACGTGTCCACACCCTTAAATGCTGCAAGCTTTCCAACAAATAGAATGACATACTCTCCGCGATAAGAAAGGCCGAGTGAATCGAAAAGCGTTTCCCTGTCCACTTCTTCCCGATAGAAAATGTCCTCATTGTATCCGTTGGGCAACAGCAGAAGCTTATCCGCCGCCATAGGAAACTGCTCAAGTGCAAGATCCCGATTGTCTGCGGAGATGGCAAGCACTTTCGCGCTTCCCGCGACAGCCTCCTCAGCAAAACTCTGAAAGGCAGGCCACTTTTTGCAGCCCATCAGCTCCGTCCCATGTATGGTTATGACCAGAGGAAGGTTACACAGGGAAGCCAGCCAAGAGAGACACCATGCGTGCTGTGCATGAATGATATCTGGGTGAAACTCTTGCAATGCCTGTCTCAAGGCAGCAGAGAATGCTGTAAGATACCGTGTAAGCTGACCGACACCTAAGTCCGCAAATGTAGTCCGGCTTTGGGGATGTGTGGTGAAGCAAGGAAAATTAAAGGGGAGCTCATCTCTCTGCGCTTTACCTTTTGAAAACATCACCGGGTACATTTGGATCCCGGGCAGCATAGGGAACGGCTGGTTTTCAGGAAAAATGACCGCAACCTCATGCCCACGCTTGCGCAGATGCAGCGCAATATTTTTGGTGTAGGTGCCGCTACCCGATCCTTCCAGCGGGAAATGATTGATCAGCAATACTTTCATCGTCTAAACCACCTTTCTGTTAACTCGGTCCATGCCTCCTTCGTCTTTTGATGCTGTTTCACCATATCCGGCAGCCACGCTTCCGCTGCGGACTGGATATCCGGAAGATATAAGAAGCGCCTGTCGTTTGTATAGCGGTACAGTGCTTTCGCTCCATCCGACAGTCTCCGGCCTCTCTCGAAAAACTCCGTGGGCGCATGCCCCGTCTTCCAGCGGAGAAACACATTGCGGCCGATCCAGCCCGTACAGGCATAGTAGAGCCTGTCCCGAACACTGCTGTCATTTTTGAGATCCGGAATCTTGGGGTAATCCCCATAAGTATCATGGAAGATAGGCGTTTGGATATCCAGACATTTGATCTGGCTTCGGGATGCCGCCAGTCCCACGAGCGTATCCTCACCTCTGGCGAGGAGCGGAGTCTTATTGTAAAAATAGTAAGGCGAGAAAAACGGCGGCAGTGTCGTCAATGCGCTCATGCGGATGCCCATGTTTCCACCCAGAACCTTTGTGGTGGGCTGCAGCTCAGGTGTCTCTGCTTCCTGTACAATAAGCCCGCCGTGAACCTCGCTGCTCTGCCAAAACTCCGCCATATCCTCCTTGTGGAGACCCCATAGCAGGTCTGCCATTCCCTCAAAGGAAGCCGGAGGCAGGATGTTGTATCCGCTGTAATCACTGCTGGTGATGGTCGCCCCCAGAGACATCCCGTATAGATGCGCTCCGATAAAGTCTACCTCCTCAAACCCAACCTCTCCGTCAGGTGTTCGATGCAACACGCTAGGCTGCACATCCGAGTCCACAAAGATCAGGTAGTCCACGCCTGTGAACAGCGCTTCCATCAACACATGGTTCCGATTAAAGCCATAAGGAATCAGTCCGTGCGTATCAATCAACGGGCAGAACAAAAGCTGCTGAATGGATGAGAATCGGACGCCGAGCTGCTTCAAAATCATATGCGCTCTTTCGTAGTTCTGAAGCCGGATCAGAGAAACCTTCGCCTTGCGCTGCAATTCTTGAATCGCCTTCAGATCAGCCTCATGAGAGTATACGACGATCACGCGTTCAATCGGGTGGTCATACTTCTCGGCATTATCCAGAAAGTCTGTCAGCGGATGCGCAGATATAAGATTCCTCACAATCATTCCGATGGCAATTTTCATTAAAAACCCTCCTTGCTCTATCCTGTACGGCCGCACATTCTCATTATCTCAAAGGAGCGAGAAAACACAGGCTTGAACGGAGCAGGAGGGCTCTTGCCGCCTTCTTTATTAATACAGAGGAGATTCTCTAAGTGCCGTCCTATGCGCCAGTCATTATTGTTTTCTGAAAACAATAAATGGACAAGGATAAGCACCCTGAACACCGCCGTCTTTTCTATAGGCATCTCATGTTATGATACCGCCTACATCTCCTGCCTCCTTCGCACTGCCTGATATCAATTGGTAAACAAAGAACCATCGTAAAAAGGTTCGTGTTTTTCCGTTATGACGAAAGATCCAAATTCCCCAATTCACTTCATGCCCTAAAAAAGAAAATCGCACAAGCAGACCGCTCGGTCTAGCTTATGCGTCGCTAATCCTAATTTGGTTTTGACAACTCCTACTGAGGAGGCTACACCAATATTGCATTCGCACAAAGCTAAACCGGATAAGATAAATGATAAACATGGCAGCAGCCTCCCTTCTATCAACGAATACTTTGGATTATTGTTATACTTTTCGTCAAAAAGCCCTTTTGCGCAACTCTTCTCTTTCGCCGCGGAGATTCTTGACAGGGGTTGCAATGGAATATGTGCTGAGATACGTAAGCGCCTCTCCATCTGGAACCGCCTCCGCGTTTGATCTTGTTTCTCCGCGTTTTCCGCGGCTGCTTCTACACGGCAATTTTAAGTCAGACGCTGTGTGGATACGCTTTTAAAACGCACATTTCTTCCTCTCCCAACAGAAGAGACAGTTTTATTATATGAAAAAGATGGCACATTTTCAAGAGGTTTTTGAGTTTATTACGGCTTGAGCTGATTGCTTCGATGTTTTTTCTCAGATGTTGCTCTGCCAGACAGTGGTGTCTTCTCCGGCACAAGCGTTTTTTATCGAAGCGCTCCTACCAGCACAAAACGGGCATCATCAAACTCATAGCTACAGGTAGAGAGCGTTAGAATGTGATCAGAGGCAATCGGTGCAATCTCGCTGGTGAAGCAGGAACGGTCAGCTGCATTCTGAAGCCAGACTTCAAATTCCGCTTCCGTAAAACCAATTTCCCACGCATCGTCCTGCGGTGTGGCAACATACCCCGCGAAGAAATCCACTTTATAGTTTTTGTCCGGTGTTATCAGCAGCGCAACCGGATGCGCATCAAAGAATTCTTGCTTTTTATATTTATCAAGGTCTGTAAACATTGTGCCGTTCTTCATATGATGTCCGTAAATAATGGAGTGCCGGTCGGCAAAGCTTGCGTCGTTTCGGAAATCCAGGAATATACAGCCGGACCCATTCCACTCGCCGCTGAACAGGTGCTTCAAATAATAGCTGTTATCTCCTCCCTGTACAATCGGATAGTTGATCTTCGTTCCTTCAATGTAGATCCAAGCAACGATGTCAGGGTTGATCTCACGCAGTACAGCAAAATCCACCTCAGGCCAAACCGTGTCGTCCTCATCAGGAAGTGTTTCTGCCCCGGCTGGCTTGTTGATAACAGGTGGCTGTGGTTCGGCAGTTTTCTGTGGAAGCGAAATCATGTGACTGATATCCTCGTAAGCAGCTTCACCAGCGTGATACTCGGATCTAATCGCCCATATCTTCCATGCAGAAAACGACATGGCTGCGAGAAGAACGGCTGTGAGACTGCCTAATAACAATTTATTCTTCAGTTTCATGTTTTTCCTCCTGCTGCTTCACTAATCTGTAAAATGTGCTCCTCTTTAGGCCGAGCTGGCGCATTGCAGCAACTGCCGTAATCGTACCGGCCTTCCAGTCTGAATAGAATTGATTCCAGTTTGGCGGAAAGTCTATCATTGGACGCCCCAAATGCTTCCCCGCCTCTTTTGCAATGGCGATCCCTTCAGACTGTCGCCGCTTTGTTGTGATACGCTCCTGTTCAGCAATACTCGCAAGCACTTCAATCAGAATGTTGTTTATCATTTCAAAAATCCAGTCCTGCTCATCAGGAAGTTCCACCATGGTAGTCGGGATGTCAAGGATTTTGATCCGAATGTGATGCTCCCGGAAGTATTCCAACTCTTTCTTGATGTCAATCTTTCTCCGACTGAGTCGATCCAGCGATTTAACAATCAGGGTATCTCCGTCGCGGAGAAAGTGATTCTTCAGCGACTGATACCCCTCACGCTCCAAATCCTTGCCGCTTACCTTGTCCGTAATGATATCCCGCTCCTCCACGCCGGCATCCATGAGGGCTTTGAGTTGCCGATCCAGATGTTGTTCTCTCGTGGATACACGGGCATAGCCGTATGTCTTTTTCAACTTGTTTTCATCTCCTTTTCCGTTTCAAAATCTCATGCCTTTTTCGGACATATCCCAAAATGACAAAATAGCTTTTTCGGACACAAAATCATATCCCGATTGTCCGCCTGTAGGTAATGCCGAAAAGGTCTACCTTTTCAGATATCCTATTACACGGAGGAGAGAGATGAATTACAGCAAACAGTTGTTGCAGTTTCAAATAGGGGCAGATAGGAGACTCGGAAAAGAGAATTCTGAAGTATGGCAAACAGCTCACTTCCTTTGAGCTGCAACGATCGTCCTGTTTTCTCAAAAAGTCTCCCTTAAATCAATGCACAATATCACTGGACGGAGAAAATGACTTTCTCTTTTGTCATTGCGATAGACTTTTTTGATTTTGGGGATAAAAAAGACCGCTGACTGTACGCACACGGCGCGGGTCAACGGTCAGTTTTTCGGTGTTCGGTTTTTGTGTTCAGATTGACAAACTGGAAGTTGTCAATCTGTGAAAATATTTAATCTAATCGCTTTCACTCTGTAAGCACTCCTTTTCAAATTTCTGCTTAACGATTTCTTTTTCCTGTATTTTCTGTCCCTCGGATTTCCTCATGATAGAAATAATCCACGATCACCGGAT
>ERZ836939.694-NODE-694-length-44541-cov-3.563705_pt1 | contig 44541 bp, 39 predicted proteins | sample MGYA00519912_ERZ836939 | MGnify/ENA primary metagenome ERZ836939 (study PRJEB31850, sample SAMEA3708810) | human gut metagenome | biome: human gut; feature: human-associated habitat; material: faeces | place: China | collected 2014 ...
AGCGGACTGAATCCAGATGAGGTGGAAGCCATGGTGGAGCTGCTCAATGCAAAACCGCCGGAAAGATGCCATATCTCGAAAGGAGTGGTTGATCATATCCGGCAGCTGAAAGGAGGCGATGCCAGTGGAGAAAGCACATCTGGAGATGTACAAGAGTAATGCCTACGAGATCGAAGAACTGAAGGGGAAGCTGAAAAAGATGGGGACAGAGGAGGGGAAAGAAAAGCTGGTCGAAAGCGATACAATCCTCGATTATCAAAAAGGGTATCCCCGACCGCAGACTGTAACAGGTTACAACTACAAGAAAGAGTGGCACCTGCGGCAGAGGTACTCTGATCGGATTGAAAAGCTTGAGAAGGAGCAAGAAGAGATTGAGCAATGGGTCTTCGACATCCGAGACAATCAGTTGCAAAGAATCTTCCGCTTACGCTACTTGGAGGGGCGCACACTTGAAAAAGTGGCAAGCAAAGTCCATATGGACAAAAGTACCGTGAGCAGAAAAATCGAAAATTACTTAAACTTGCAACAAATGCAACAAAAAATCTGATATAATGAAAAATGGAAACATTGCGTTCCGAGAAAATCTTCCCTGATAGGCCGTCAGCACATCGCTGGCGGCTTTTGTTTGTGGAAAAGAGGAGTTGATAACTTGGCAAGGACTCTGGACCCGCGTATCGAGCAAGCCAAAAAGCTGTATGATGCGGGGAAAAAGTTGATAGATATCGCTGATCAGCTCGGAGTCCCGGAAGGCACAATTAGAAGCTGGAAAAAGCGATATTGGGGAAACGCAACGTTGCAAAAAAAAGAATGCAACGTTGCAAAAGAAAAGAAGCCCTCAAAAAGGGCGGAACAAGAAACGATTAAACAAGAATCCGAGTATTTGGATGAAACAGTGGAATTGTCTGAAAAACAGCGACTTTTCTGCATGTACTATGTTCGATCTTTCAACGCAACTAAGGCTTACCAAAAGGCGTACCAGTGTAGCTATGATGTAGCCAATGTAGAAGGATACAAGACCCTAGTAAAACCTAGTATAAAAAAAGCTATACAACAGCTAAAACAGAATCGCCTAAATCGCGAGTTGTTGGATGAACACGATATCTTTCAAAAGTACATGGACATCGCCTTTGCTGATCTCACAGACTATGTGGAATTTGGCGTAGAAGAAATCCCGGTGATAGGCATGTATGGACCGATTGAGGTTCAAGACCCGAACACAGGGGAAAAAGTAACACTCACACAGAAAGAGAACGTCGTCCGGTTCAAGAGTTCATCGGAGATAGATGGCACGCTCCTGGCGGAAGTGAAAAAAGGGAAAAACGGAGACAGTATCAAGTTGGCCGACCGCATGAAAGCCTTAGATTGGCTAGCCAACCACATGGACTTAGCCACCGAGGAACAGCGCGCTCGAATTGAGCAGATCAAGGCACAGACACACCGTTTGACCAGAGACGAAGAGGAACAAGAGGATACGGTCGATGATGGATTCTTAAAGGCGCTTGAAGGTACAGCTGCGGAGGATTGGGCGGATGAGGAAGAAAGTTAAACAGTTCTTTAAGTTCCAACCGTTCTCACAGAAGCAGAGGAAGGTGTTGAACTGGTGGTGTTCGACATCACCGGTAAAAGATGCAGAGGGTATCATCGCAGACGGAGCGATCCGATCCGGAAAGACGGTGAGCATGTCGCTATCTTTCGTTATGTGGGCGATGAGCAGTTTCAACGGACAAAACTTCGCGATGTGCGGAAAGACGATAGGCTCCTTCCGACGTAACGTGTTGTTCTGGCTAAAGTTGATGCTCAAGTCTCGCGGATATCATGTCGAAGACCATAGAGCTGATAATCTAGTTGTCATCACGCTTGGCGAGACCGAGAATTTTTTCTACATCTTCGGTGGAAAAGACGAGCGTTCACAGGATCTCATCCAAGGTCTCACGCTGGCAGGTGTGTTCTTCGATGAGGTAGCATTGATGCCAGAGAGCTTCGTAAACCAAGCGACCGGCCGCTGCTCTGTTGATGGCAGCAAGTACTGGTTCAACTGCAACCCGGATGGTCCCTATCACTGGTTTAAGACTGAGTGGATCGACAAGCGGAAAGACAAGCATTTATTATATCTTCATTTCACGATGGACGATAACTTGTCCCTATCGGAGCAGATCAAAGCACGATACCGCAGCATGTACACTGGAGTTTTCTATAAGCGCTACATTGAAGGCTTATGGTGCATGGCAGAGGGCATCATCTACGACATGTTTGATGAGCATCGGCATGTATTGAAGATCAAGGAGTTCTTTCAGCTCCTGATCGATGGCAATAGGTATGTCAGTATCGATTACGGTACGCAAAATGCCACCGCTTTTCTTCTGTGGAATAAGGGAATAGATGGCGCATGGTACTGTATACGCGAGTACTACTACTCAGGCCGTGACGAGGGAAAACAGAAAACTGATGCAGAATATGCAGATGATCTGGAAGCGTGGCTGGACGAAACAAAAGTAAAGGCACTGATCGTAGACCCTGCGGCAGCATCTTTCATTGCAGAGTTGAGGAAGCGAGGATATAAGGTGCTAAAGGCCAAGAACGATGTAGAGGATGGCATCCGCATGGTTGGCACGATGCTTAATCAGGACAAGATCAAGTTCTCCTCAGCCTGCGTCAACACGCAAAAGGAATTTGCTTCTTACGTGTGGGACGAAAAAGCCGCGCAGAGGGGCGAGGATAAGCCGGTGAAGCAAAAAGACCATGCAATGGACGCGCTGAGATACTTTGTGGCAACGATACTTGGAAATAGATTAGCGACCGTAAAGGTTGCGAGGAGGTGATAGAAAATGCATGTATTTACGATGCCTGCCAGCAGATGGGACGAAACGAACCCGGATAAGCTCGCAATCTTGCATCTGATACAGAAACATGCAAGCGGGGTCGATCAACTTAAGGAAAAGAAAAAGTACTATGAAGGCAAGCATAAGATCTTGGCTGAAGATCGAGAAAACAAGTTGGTATGCAACCACGCAAAGGACATCAGCGATACAGCGTCTGCATACTTCATCGGCAACCCGGTTGTGTATAAATCCAAGGAGGATATCACACTTCTCACAGATGCACTGGAAGCAGCAGGAGCGGATGAAGCGGATGGAGACAACGGCCTCGACCTATCCGTATATGGACGTGCTTACGAGTATATCTATACCAAGGCGGATGAGACAGACCTGTCAGTCCGCAACCTGGCCCCAGAGAATACCTTTGTAGTGTATGACGATACAATCGAGCAGAATGAGCTTTTTGCGGTTTACTACTACGCCCGAGAAGATTCAACAGATCGAATCCCGATTACCTACGTGGCTACAGTACTTACTCGAAATTACAAGTACGTGCTAAACATACAGGAGATCGAGTCACCACAAGCTCTGATCGAGCCGCCTGAGCCACACTATAAGGGTGAGGTGCCGGTCATTGAATATTTGAACAACAAGCTGGGCATCGGAGACTTTGAGCTACAGATCCCTCTGATCGATGCTTATAACGCGCTGATGTCTGATCGAGTCACTGACAAAGAACAGTTCATCGACGCAATTCTGGTTCTCTATGGCACGCTTCTCAGTGATGACGATGAGGAGGACGCAGAAGACAGTAATCTTGCAAAAGCTCAAAAACGACTTAAAAAGAAAAAGCTAATTGAGATGCCAGGAGAGAATGCGAAGGCTGAGTATCTGACTCGCACATTTGATGAAGCGGGCGTGGAGATTCTAAAAAAGGCAATAGAGCAGGACATTCACAAGTTCTCACACATACCCTGCATGACTGACGAGAATTTTGGAGGCAACGTCTCTGGCGTGGCTTTAGAATTTAAACTGCTGGGAATGGAAAATATCACGAAGATTAAAACGCGATACTACAAGAAAGGCTTGAGAAAGCGTGTCCGGATCTTTTGCAATCACTTGCAGGCAAGCAAGGTGATCACAGTACAGCCGAATCTGGTGACGATGGTGTTCACCAGGGCAATGCCAAAGAATCTGCTTGAGATCAGCCAGTACGTGGCCAACCTGTGGGGAAAAGTAAGTGCAAAAACGCTTCTGGCACAGGTACCTTTCGTCGATAATGTGGAAGAGGAGCTGAAAGCGGTGGAGGAAGAAAATCAGAAAGCTTTAGAGCGCCAGCAGGAACTGTTCGGACTCACGGCAAATAATCCGCCACCAGAAGATGCAGCAGAGGAACAGGATGAGTGATTACTGGGAGCGCAGAGCTGCAAGAAACATGTGGAGATACATGGAAGATGCAGAGAAGACAGCAGAGGAGGTCAGGAAGCTCTACCAGAGAGGATACCGGTATCTAGCGGAGGAGATCAACCAGATCTTTGAACGCTTCCGAGATGCCCACAATCTGACAGACGAAGATGCCAGACAACTGCTCAACACGATGCAGAGTCCTACAGATCTTCATGAGCTGAAAGAGAAACTCAAGCAGACCACAGACGGCGAAGAAAAAGCTGAACTTTTGGCAAAGCTTGAAAGTGCAGCATATCAGCATCGCATACAGCGCTTCCAGAGCCTCGTGGATCAGATCGACACGATTACGACCCAAATATACAAGGCAGAGCTTAAAATAGCAGAGGATGCGTGTCAGCGACTTGCAGAGGATGTCTATTACAAGACCATCTATCAAGTGCAGAAGCAAACAGGCCTAGGCTTTAGCTTTAGTCTAATCGATGACGCAGCAATCAAAAAAGCCATGAGCCTAAAATGGTACGGAAAGAACTACTCAGAACGTATCTGGGTCAACACAGATCGTCTCGCAGAAAAGCTCAAAGAGGAGCTGATGGTTAATTTCATCACTGGTCGGACGAATCGAGAAGCAGCTGAAAGTGTTCAGTTCGAGTTTGCGAAGGGGATGCAAAATGCTCGCCGACTCGTAAGAACAGAAAGCTGCTATCTGGCAAATCAGATGGAGATGAAGGCTTACGAAGAATGTGAGATTGAGAAGTACCGCTTTGTTGCAACGCTGGACTTGAAAACTTCGGACATATGCAGGGAGCTTGATGGAAAAGTCTTTCTGGTATCTGAACAGCAACCAGGAAAGAACTGCCCTCCAATGCATCCATACTGCCGAAGTACAACAATCTGCGATATAGGTGAGGATGAACTGGCGAGAATGGCGAGACGTGCCAGAAATCCAGAGACAGGAAGAACAGAAACAGTTCCAGCATCCATGACTTATAAGCAATGGTATGATGAGAAAGTCAGAGGGCATCCGGATGCAGAACTTAACGAGAAGAAAATCAAGCACCAGAGCGCGGATAAAAAGCAGTATCAGCGCTATAAAGATGTTCTCAAAGATGATGCGCCTAAAACCCTTGATGACTTCCAGAATATGAAGTATGGCAAACCCGAAAAATGGGATTTTGTAAAGCTTGATTATCAAAGAAGAAATGAACTTTTACAGCATCCAGAACGAAAGCTGCCAAACGCAGAGAATGCAATTTTACCAGAGCCGAAATTTACCAAGTATCTGTTTGACAAAAACAGTAAAAGTGGGTATCCTAAAGGCAAAGCTTTTACAAGCCGCTTAGGATACGACGAAAGCAACTGGAAAAAGCTACAACAAGAGATACGCTATCGAAGCACTAAGTATCCAGCACAGCATGTTGACAATAATGGATACGGAGACCGATACGTGCAAAAGATGATTCTGTATGGGCAGAAAGATACTCCGGCGAATGTAGTTGTCGCATGGATAAAAAAACCAGACGGGACAATTGGCATGACAAGCGCTTATATCAAGGAGGCAAAGTAGTGATTATTAAACAGTTTGACACAGTTCTGCTGAAAGATGGAAGAATGGCAGCGGTTATGGAAGCATTTGAAAACAAAGTATTTATTGTAGATGTGGGGGATTCGCCAAAAGACTGGGACACAATTAGCATAACAATCGACGACATTGAAAAGGTGTTGTATTCAGCATGATACCATCAACCAGAAGGTTGGTGGTATTTTTGTACCAATTTTTAAGAAAGTGAGGATAACACTAATGGTTATTACGGGAGTAGATCACTTTGCGAGCGTCTGCGAAGCTAAGCTTGTTGAGTGGTATCACAAGCATAAGCCGTCAATAAATATTGCCAGACACAACGTAGTTATTGTCTGGAGCAGTAAGGTATTGCAGAATTATAAATGCCTTGTAGCTACAACGGTGCTTGATGATGGAGTGTATGCAGAGTATACATATAATGGTGACAAAGAGGAACTATATGAAGATGTTTATGAGAAGGTGACTAACACCTGCTATAAGGAGGAGTAATTTGCGCCAGCGCAACTGAATAACGTTAAGAAACACGCAGAAATGCGTGTTATTTTTATGCTCCGAGATGAGGGTAAACTACAGCAATGGTCTGGGGCTTAGGCAATGGACTGGGGCGGAAAGGCAATATGAAAAATTGGAACAGAATGAACTTACAGCTGTTCGCAGACAACGGTGACGGAGATCCGGAAGGCGAATCAAACGGTGGCGGGACCGGCAGCGAAGGTTCAAAAGGAATGAGCTTTGACGACTTCTTGAAAGAAGGGGGTAATCAGGCTGAGTTCGACAGAAGAATGCAGAAGGCGATTCAGACCTCACTGACCAAGGAAAAGGAAAAGTGGCAGGCGATGACAGACGATAAGCTTTCAGAGGCTGAGAAGCTGGCAAAGATGACCAAAGAGGAAAAAGCTCAGTATATGCAGCAGAAGAAAGAAAAGGAGCTGTCAGATCGAGAAGCAGCCATCACAAGAAAAGAGCTGATGGCAGAGGCAAAGAACACCCTTGCAGGAAAGAATCTGCCGCAGGAGCTGGCAGAGGTACTTAACTATGCGGATGCAGAAAGCTGCAACAAATCTATCGCAGCTGTAGAGAAGGCATTCCAGAGTGCTGTGCAGGCAGCTGTGGAAGAACGTCTAAAAGGCAAAGATCCAATGAAGAAAGCACCGCGAGATGCTGAAGATGCGTTGGAAGCACAGGTGAGATCAATCATTGTAGGAAAATGAAAGGAGTAAATAATGGCAATCAACACATTAGCAACAGCAGCGCTGTTTCAGAAGACTCTCGATGAAGCAGCAGTGAGAGAAGCAACAACCGGATGGATGGAAGCCAATGCAGGGCAGGTCATCTATAACGGTGGCGCAGAGGTCAAGATCCCAAAGATGACGTTACAGGGAATGGCCAACTACGATCGAGATAAGGGCTACACACAGGGCAGCATCACACTTGAATATGAGACCAGAAAAATGACTCAGGACAGAGGAAGAAAGTTCACACTTGATGCAATGGATACGAATGAGACTAACTTCGTTGTAAACGCCGCAGGAGCCATGGCACAGTTCCAGAGAGAATATGTTATCCCTGAGATAGATGCATACCGTATTTCTAAACTGGCATCCGATGCGATTACGGCGGACAAAGCCGGAATGATTGAGTATGGATATGTTCCAGGAGCAACTGGCACATCTGCACTCAGAAAGCTTAAGGCTGCGATAGCGGCGGTGAAAGATTCCTATAAAGGTCCACTAATCTGCCATGCAACCTCAACCTTTATCTTAGAGCTTGAACTAGAGCTTCCGGGAAAATTTACAACTGTTATCTTTAATCAGGGCGGTGTTGATCTGCGTGTAAATGCAATTGATGGAGTACCGATCATCTCCACTCCGTCTGACCGAATGTACACTTCGATTCAGATCAACGATGGTAAGACTGCTGGACAGGAAGCGGGTGGTTATAAGAAGGGAACAAAGGGCAAGGATATCAATTTCTTTGTATGCCCAACTACTACACCGATTGGAATTTCAAAGCAGGATTTAATGCGTATCTTCGATCCAGAAACCTATCAGGATGCAAACGCATGGTCAATGGATTACAGACGTTTTCATGACCTGTGGGTAAAAGATAATATGCTTGGTTCTATCGCATTAAACATCAAGGATGCCAAGGGATAAGGAGGACATATGAGACTGATCAGAGGTAACGTAGAAAGAGTCACGGAGTCACCGCAGGAGCAGCAGCTCCTCATCAAGGAGGGATACAAGCCGATTGATGAGGGAAAAGAGACGGAAGCACCGCCACAGGCAGAGGAACTGGCTGAATCAACCGTGAAACAGCTGAGACAGAAAGCCAAAGAACGCGGTATCGTAGGAGTAGAGGCACTGTCAAAGGCGGAGTTGTTAGAAATCATGGAGGAATCATGACGGATGTTGAGAAACTGCAAGTGCTTACAGGTGAAAAAGACGAGAAGCTACTCACCGTGCTGCTAGACAATGCAAGGGAATACGTGCTGGCATACACACACCGCACAGTACTCCCTGTGGCTCTGCAAAAGGCGGTGAGAGACCTTGCAGTGATCGCCTTAAACCGATTAGGCACAGAGGGCGAGATGGCGCGTAGTGAGGCTGGAGAGTCCTACACATTTGCAGAGGCTCCGAAGCAGATCTTTGACGTGCTTGATCGGTATCGTCTGGCACGAGTGGGAGGCATGTACCATGAAAAGACGCAGAAGTAGACTTGAGACATGCCAGATCTATCCGAGGGAAATACGGACAGACAGCGAAGGCACGCCGACGGAACACTATCAAGCCCCGTATGAGGTTAAGGTGGAGACATGGCTAGCAGGAGGCAAGGTACAAGCTCAAGTATATGGCGAACACCTTGCCTATATACGAAACTGCCGTATAGAAGGAAAGTATACCACCAAGCTGGAAGATGAGCGGCTTACATATGTGCTGAATGGAGGGACGCTGAAAGAAAAGGACAAAATCACCACATCACAGGGAGAGCCCTATCGTGTCGTATCTATCAAGCCGTACAAAGAACTGTATCTGGAGATGGAAAAACTATGATCAATGGACTAGATGAACTTGAGGAAAAGCTTGGAAAGCTGGCGCAGCAGTCGGGAACTATCGGGAAAAAGGCGGCTCAGAGCGCCATCAAAAAAGTCCAAGCAAGAGCAAAGTATCTATGCCCAACCAATGAGGGTGAATTGAGGAACAGCATCCGCACAAGCGTAAAACAGACTGAAGGGCAGACAGAGGCGGTATGCTATACCAACAAGCCCTACGCCACCTACGTGGAATTTGGCACAGGTCCTGTGGGACAGCGGAAACACTCTGGTATATCACCGGAGGACACCCCAGTGTATAAACAGCGCGGTTGGGCATTTCCAGCCAATGCGATAGCCTCGGGGCCGTACCAGTTTGCGGAGACGACCTACCACGGGCAGAAGTATTTTTTAACGGCTGGACAGGCCGCACAACCTTTTATGTATCCCGCTCTTAAGGACGGCACAGAAGAGGCCGTGAAGGCGATTGAGAGCAGTGCAAAACGAGCAATAGGAGGAGTGATTAAGTGATCAATGTAAAGGATCAAGTCTACAGAGCGCTGAAAGGTGTATGTAAAAACACAATGGACTCGTACCCGCCGCAGCCGGACAAGCTCCCCTTTATTTTCTACGCAGAGGAGCAGAACAAAGTAGTCGAATGGACAGATAACCGAGAGCAGAAAGCACAGCTGCGCTATCGAATTGAAATTTGGTCGAACTCGAGCACGTCTCAGATGGCACTTGATGTCGATGCAGCCATATCAAAGCTTGGACTGATCCGCACAGACTGCAATGATAACAATGGGGAACGTAAATGCAAGTTGATGCGCTATGAAGGCATCATCGATGTAAACGACGAGACAGTATATTGGAATTTTGAACAGTAAGGAGGAAGGCATGTTAGCGAATGGATCAAAACTCGGGTATCGAGAAAACAGCGCGGCACAGTATGAAGATCTTCCGGGACTGAAAGAAATCCCGGAGATGGGAGCAGACGGAGAAAAAGTAGAAAATACCCCGCTGACTGCGAAGCAGAAGCAGTATGAAATGGGAATCGGAGACGCTGGAGACATCGTATACAAGTTTGCGTACGATAACAAGAAACCTGGATCAATTTACCGAAAGTTGAGAGGAATGCAGGCAACGGGAAAGCCGTATCAGTGGCAGGAAACACTTGCCGATGGAACAACAACAGAATTTGAAGGTCCATGCTCGATCAAGAGAACTGGTGGTGGCGTAAACGGAGTTGTAGAAATTAACCTGACAATCTACCTGCAGAGCGAGCTGAAGGTGACTGACCCAACATAATCGGAGGATAGAAAAGTGAACAATAATGTCAAAAAAGAAAATGGAAAAGAAAACACAATCAAGAAGAACAACAACGAGCGCGTCGCAATCTGGACTGTAGGTGGCAGAGATCACAAGATGAAGCTGACCACGCTGACAATTACGAGATTAGAGAACAGACTGGGAACTAATCTGCTCAACGTGCTCAACGAAGGTAACACTAAGGGATTCCCGGCAAGAGGAGGACTGCCAAAGCTAGGAACCATGCTCCTGATTCTGTGTGAGGGCATGAAGACCTATGACAAGAGTATGACGATCGAAAAGGCTTGTGCTCTTTTTGATAAGTATGCAGAGGAAGGATACTGCCAGACGGATCTTGCGTATGGCCCGTTTATCGACCTGTATGCGGTATCCGGTTTTTTTCCGAAGAGAAACGAGGAAGCACTAAAAGAGGCACAGCAGGAGCTGCTCAAAGAGATCAGAAAAGACCTGTAACAGCATCAGAAATCGTATATGAGCTGTATCCCCATGCACTTGATGCAGGAATGTCCCCAGAGCGGTTCTGGGGCTATAGTATCGCAGAGGTGCAAGATATCCTTAAAAGCTGCGCCAGAATACGGCAGAGGCAGCAAAAGGAGCGCCTAAATGCTGCAAGCTACATAGTAACCGAGCTAGGAACAAGAATCGGGATTATGCTTGGAAATAAAGAGGCACAAGTTGGACGTATCTGGGATTACTTCCCAAGTCTGTATCAAGAAGAAAAAGAGATGGCCGACCAAATGCAGAAAGAGGCCGAGATAGAGCGCGTAAGAGAATCAAGATATCGCTATGCAGCTATGCACAATAGCCGATGGAAGGAGGTGGAAGACGACGATGGCGACACAGACACTACAGACACTGCAAGTAGTGATACAAGCGGACCTGCGGCCGTTCACTAGAGATATCACCCGATTTAGAGAATTGGTTCGCAGAGAGATGGGGACGGTCGAGGATGCGATCTCGGACGCAGTGGAAGCTCCGGATACAGGAGATCTGGAACGAAGCTTGCAGAGAGTACAAGATGCAGTCGGGAATATAAGTGATGAATCCAGAGACGCTGCATCACAGATGCGCCTGAGCATGGGGCAGATCGCCCAGTCGACGGAGAACGCATCCAGCAGATCAGAGAGTGCATTTCAGCGAGCGGGAAAAGCTCTTAAGTCTTTTATCGGAATCGCAGCGGTACTTGCAGCAGCACGCCGATTTGCCAGCTTTGCACAGGAGTGTACAGAACTTGGCTCCGATCTGACGGAAGTACAGAACGTAGTAGATGTTACATTCTCCAGCATGTCTTCCAGCGTGGATGACTTCGCGGAGAACGCGATCAACCAGTTTGGCTTGTCGGAGACGATGGCCAAGCGCTATACGGGTACTTTTGGAGCGATGGCGACCTCCTTTGGGTTTGCTGAGAAGGAAGCCTACCAGATGTCTACCACCTTAACTGGTCTGGCAGGAGATGTAGCCTCCTTCTACAACATCACACAGGATGAGGCATACACAAAATTAAAGAGCGTGTTCACGGGCGAAACTGAGTCATTGAAGGAATTGGGAATTGTAATGACCCAGGATGCACTTGACGCATATGCGCTGGCGCAAGGTATGAACGTCTCAACCTCTGAAATGACAGAGCAAGAGAAAGTTGCCTTGCGCTATCGTTTTGTACTGGACCGTCTGTCACTGGCGCAGGGAGACTTTGCCAATACCGCATCGAGCTGGGCCAATCAGACACGTATCCTTAACTTGCGCATTGAATCCATCAAGGCAAGTTTAGGACAAGGCTTTATCAATCTCTTCAATCCAATCTTAATCCAAGTTAATAGACTCCTGTCAAAATTGGATCTTGCCGCAAAAGCTTTCAGAAGCTTCACAGAGTTAATCACTGGAAAATCTGCCTCATCTGGCGGTGGAATCAGCGAGAGTGCAGTGGATGGAATCGCAGACATCGGAACAGTGGCTAACGATGCCGGAACAGGACTTGCAGACGCTGCGGATAGCGCCGGACAGCTCGCAGACAACACTGGAGCGGTAGGCAAGGCAGCGAAGCAGGCAGCCAAAGAAATGGCCAGCCTACTCGGTTTTGATCAGTTAAACAAGCTCCAAGAGCTTACTACAAGCAACTCGGATGGCGGAGATGGCTCAGGAGGCGGAGGTTCCGGTGGCTCAGGAGGCGGCTCTGGAGGAGCAGGAGGCATTTTAGATGGCGGAGACGTCGATTTTGGGAAACTTGCCGAAGGCGAGAATGTGATCGACGATCTGTCTGACTCCTTCGAGAAGCTACTTGAGTTTATCAGCCCAACAACGGATGCGATCAAGAATCTGTATAACGATGGTTTCCAGAAGCTTGAGAATTTTACTGGAAACACCATAAAGGATTTCTGGGAAAATTACTTGAAGCCAATGGGAACATGGTACATCAGGGACGATGCAGGTTTACCTCGTTTCTTCAACATCACGAACGATCTACTCAACGACATTGACTGGGATCGCTTGGAGAACTCGCTATCAGCGTTCTACACCTCCCTACAGAAGCCAACCAAATTCTCGTGGACAGGTCTCATGGACTTCTATGATTACTTCCTTCGCCCAGTGAGCAGTTGGACGATGAGCGAAGCAATACCAAGGCTAGCAGACAACCTCACAATCTTTAATAACAATGTTGATTGGGACTATCTGAATGAGGCGCTGGCACACTTCTGGAGCGCGCTGGCACATCTCACAACAGGCATTGGAAAAGGCGCATTAGACTTCATGGACAAGTTTCACGTACCAGAAAATGCAGCCGGCCTAGTAAACGGTTTTGCAGGTGCGCTTGACTTCTTTGCGTATGTAATCAACTTACTCCCTGAGCCACTGCTTAATGCCACGGGCAAAGGACTTGCAGCAGTCGGACTTGGTATGCTCGCATTTTCGGGCTATAAAAAATTTGAGAGTGCAGTGTCAGTCCTGAAAAAAGTAGGCCCTGCGATCGAAAAAATTCCGGGAGCCACGAAAGCTGCAGGTGCTCTTTCAGAACTTGCTGAAAGTATCGGCGCTTTTCCGGCAGCAGGAATGGTGCTTGGAATGGTCGCCAGCCTTTCAGGACTGGGCTTGAGCGTTAAAAATCTGTTTGAGTCCTTCACTCACAAGGATACCTTTGAATCTGGTTACGAGGAATCTATCGCTGATGTTGCAGAGTCAGTTAATCAGCTTCAAGAGTCACTATCCAATCTGCAGAGTGTTTCAGAGGCCGATTATACCAATGCGATCAATGTACTTGATGAGTTCCTGACATTGGCAGAAAAGAAGCAATCCGGAGGGCTGACAGACAGCGAAGAAAGTTTGTTTACGGAGTATTACAAGACACTGATAGAGTATGCTCCAGAGATGCGCAGCGAGCTGGACAAGATCAAGGAAGGTTACACGGGAAATCGTGAAGAACTGCTGAACTTGCTGACAACGCAGAAAGAAGCGGCAGAGATGAAAGGTTATCTGACTATCATCGAGCAGACTGGAGTGGCGCTGGCAAATGCGCAAATGAACTACCAAGGCTTGGAAACGCAGATGGAGTCCTTCAACACCGCTGTTATGGATTGCGAGCTTGCAACTGATGAAACGGCAAAGGCACTGAATGTCCTTAATGAATATGTGAAGACAGGAACGGTTGACACTGGTGAGTTCAACTTGGCATTCGACGAGCTGTCACGAGTGCTGGATAATGGCTCCATCGTGATAGATGGACAGAGATACGATATTGATGATCTGTGGGATGCTTATAACAATTTGGGCTTGCAGATGGAAGAATCCAAAAAGCAGCAGGAGACTCTGACAGCTACCATTGATACTTGCAACGAGTCGATTGATGAACTTAAAACCACAACTGCCTCAGCAACCGACTCTGTTAATACATCTACTGGCGAGATGGCAACCAAGACGTCAACATTCTGGATTAACATTAAGGACACCGTAACAAAATTCAGCGAGTCCGCAAGCAAAAAAGCGAAAGATGAGTTCGAGAAGATCCGAGACAGCGTGGCAGAAAAGAACAAGTCCATCGCAGATGGTACAGACGATGCGTGGAGCGGCGCAAATTCTAGCGTATCCGGATCTTTGGGAAGTATGCTGCTAGCCACTATCGGGGGCATGGGAAGCATGCTTCTTCAGATGGGAACAAATGCGACCATTAAGAAGAATACCGAAGATGCATGGGACTCAATGGATGATACCATCGGTACTGCTCTGGGAGCATGGCCGGGAGAAACCAAGACAGCTTTAGACAGCATCGTCTCAGAATCGGACGGACTTGATAGCCGCGTTCAATCAGCTATGGGAGACTTATATTCAGTAGGCCACAGCGCCGCAAGTTCCCTCGCAAGCGGTTTTCAGTCAGTCCATATCCCGTCCCCCCACTTCAATGTGGCGACAATCGGAGCGTCAGCTGCGGGTGTCGGATTTTCACTTCCATCTGTCAATGTTGCATGGTATGCCAACGGTGGTTTCCCAGAGATGGGCCAGATGTTCATCGCACGTGAACGTGGTCCAGAGATGGTTGGTACAATCGGCAGGAAAACTGCAGTTGCAAACAACGAGCAGATCACAGATGCGATTGCAACAGCGGTTAAGGCAGCGGTAATTGAGGCACTTATGATGGCTGGACAAAGCGAGCAAACGCCTGTTACAGAGTTTACATTCCGGATTGACAGCGAAGACATGTACAAAACGGTACTAAAAGGCAAGAAACGAGCAGAGCGGCGCTACACGGCGACCGCCAGCTTATAGGAGGTGATGATATGGCAATGCTTACAGTAAATGGGAATGCAGTTAAAGATCCATCTGCATTTTCATGGAATCTGAATGACGTTTCAACCTCCTCGAGTGGACGCACTCAGGATGCCACCATGCATAAGACGCGAGTAGCACAAAAGCGCAAGATCTCCCTTACATGGTGGAATCCTGATGAGCAAGAAACGTCAGCCATTCTGAAAGCCTTCAATGATGTCAATTTTAGCGTTACTTATCCAGATGCGCTTGCAGGAACGAACGAAACAAGAACCTTTTACCGGAGCGATCCGGTAGCCCCCATGCGTAGTTGGATGGTGGGTAAGAAACGATACTCGACAGTATCGTTTGACATAATCGAGGTATAAATGTTAAGCATAAGCAATGCACTGAAAAAAGAAAGTGTAAGCGGTGTAGCAGCACCAGCTTGCAAAGTAAAAATCAAGCTAAAATCAGGGAAAGAACTTGTGCTGACACAGAGCGATCTATGGGAAGGCGGATTCTCGATGGATGATGCAACTTCGGGATCAGGCAGCTTTGACATCGGGCAGGTAATCACAAACCGCTTGAAGTTAAACTTAGACGACTCTGAGGAACAGTACAGCGTGTACGACTTCTTGGACGCAGAGGCAACCGCATGGCGTGGAGGTATCCTACAGGATGGGACAACAGAACTGCTACAGTGTGGCAGCTTTCTGGTGCAGGAGCAGTCCAACCCAGACTCATCTGTAGATCTTACATGCTTGGACAATATGTGCAGAACGGAAATCCCATACTCCGAAGTGTCAACGGTATATCCAGCAACAATCCAAGTGATTGTGCAGGACATATGCAACCGATGCGGTATCACACTGGCCACGACTCAGATTGACAATGGCGGGTATGTGGTCAGTGAAAGACCCAATGATGAGGCGCTGACTTGCCGAGACGTGCTGCATTATGCGGCGCAGATCAGCGGCAGTTTCGCCCGGTGTGACGCACTCGGACGTATGGAGCTACGCTGGTACAACGAGAAGGCCACAAAGCATAAGATCACGGCGATCAAGTCCTTTACACCAGAAAATCAAGATATCATCATCACTGGTATACAAGCAACGGATGACAGTGATGAGAAGCAGAGCAGCTTGTATGGAGAGAAAGGATATGTACTGGAAGTATCGGACAACCCCCTGATCGAAGCCGGGAAAGCGCCAGTTGTGGCGTCATACCTTGGCAAGAAGATCATCGGAATGTCTTTCCGACCACTTGATCTTACTTGCATCTTAGACCCATCGGCAGAGGCAGGAGACCCGGCAGAGGTGACAGACCGCAAAGGAAAAACATATACTTGCTGGATTACCAACATGACATATGCAACAGGCAGAGACACGAAAATCACCTGCGACGCAGAGTCACCAAGTGATCGAGCTGCCGTGCGATTTTCCGATCAGACCAAGGCGATCATCGAGAACCGTAACAAGATAGAAAAGGAGCGTACTGAGCGAGAACTGGCACTCAAGAACTTGAGTAAGCAGCTTGCAGAGTCCTCTGGTATGTACATTACTGCGGAAAAGCAGAAAGATGGAAGTACCATATACTACGTTCACGACAAGCCGACACTTGCGGAATCACTGGTCGTATGGAAGCTCACTGCCACTGCACTGGGCATCAGCACAGACGGAGGCAAGACATATCCTTACGGTCTTGATGTGTCGGGTGATGCCATCCTCAACCGCATATACGTTAATGGCATAGATGGAAAGTACATCAAAATCGAAAACGAGAAGCTGTCAGAATACGTTGAAAAAGTGAACAAGACCGCCAGTGATGCAAGCGACACGGCTGAGAAAGCGATGCAGACCGCAAACAGCACAGTAGCTTCCATGACGATTGAATATTATAAAAGTACTTCTGCCACCAAGTTAAAAGGCGGCACATGGCAGTCTGGAACAGTCACAGCTACTCAGGGTTACTATATATGGTCACGCACGAAAACCACTGCACAAGACGACACTGTGACGTATAGCCAAGCTGCTTGCATCACCGGAAGCACCGGAGCGAAGGGCGATACAGGCGCAGCGGGTGCGAAAGGTGACACAGGAGCAACTGGAAAAGGCATCAAGTCCATCGTGCCACAGTACTACTTATCAACGTCCAAGATAAGTCAGACAGGCGGATCATGGTCGGCTACGCAGCCAGCGTGGCAGCCAGATCACTATCTGTGGACAAGATCTTATATAACGTGGTCGGATAACACAACGTCAACCACAACACCAATTTTGGCACAGGCTTTAAACGATGCCAACCAGAAGGGCTATGATAATGCTCAAAATTTGGAGACCATCAAAAAGACGGTGACAAAGCAAGGCTCATCGTTAGAAACAATGGAAACTCAGATCAAGGAGAAAGTCTGGAAGGAAGATATCACGACTGAAGTCAAAAAGATAAGTGTTGGTGCAAGAAACTTGGCACGAGGCCAGAGCAGGGAGTGGCAGAGCTTTCAGCCAGCGACAGGAGTGAATCAATGCCACTCCTTTCTAAAATCCGGTACAACCGCGAATATCGACACCTCAGCCAGTGCAGGACTATCTGTTACATGCACAGTTGAGCTACGGTGGGAAAAATGCGCATCGCAGAGCGGACAAACAATGAAGGTATGGGCGCAAGGTAGTCAGGACGGTGCTTGGACATCATCTAATCCATTCTGCAATGGACTTTTCAACTTTGCGCCAACGGCAAGTGGACAACAGATATTCAAGACGACAGCCACATGGGACGGAAAGGCTCACAAGTATGATATCGGTATGCGCTGCGATTACTCGGATGGCAACGGCATCTTCTACTGGCGCTGTCTCAAGGCTGAGATTGGCAATGTGGCAACCGACTGGACCCCAGCTCCGGAAGATGTGCAATCAAGCATCGATACCGCACAATCAACTGCTGATAATGTTCAGACGACGGTAACGCAGACGCGCACGGAAGTGGAAAGTCTCAAAACATCAACAGAGGCATTAGCAACGGCGATGAGAGAGTACACCAAGTCTACAGACTTCGAGGAGTACAAAAAACAGGTGTCATCGCAGTTATCACAGACTCCAGACGCGATTGAAGCGCGCTTTGCAACGATTGAGCAAAATGTTTCCAAAGTTGGAAATGCGTCGGATAATAAATGGACGCAGCTGGAAACATATATCAGATTTACTCAGTTAGGTATCGCACTCGGAAAATCTGATAGCCCAATTACTCTTGAGATCAGGAATGACAGGATCTGCTTTATGCAGTCGGGACAGGTAGTAGCTTACTACACCAATAACCAGCTGTACAACTCCAATCTGGTGGTAACGACTACGGCAAATATTCTTGGGCTCGTAATCACAAAATCCGGGCGGCATCTGCGGATAAGTTAAGGAGGAAAGATGGCAACATTTTATAGTGCAATAGCCGCAGATGTTAAGATGGCACTGCGAGTTGCAGAGACAAGCACGGACGTAAACAGCAATTCATCTGTTGTGAGCTGGGCGCTGATAGGCTGGCTTGTAGGCTCGAATTGGTATTCCAATGATTCACACGACATTACAGTAATAGTTAATGGCAATACAGTGTTTAGCCGCGCCTCAGGAACAAAGGTAAAAATCAGTATCGGAACTGATCACAAAACTGAATCCAACCCAGTAACGATCGCTTCTGGCACGGCCACCGTACCACATAATGCAGATGGCAGCAAAACACTATCGGTATCTTTCAACTGTGCCTATAAGTGGGTGGCATCATCTGCATGGTCGGCATCCGGAACGATGTCACTGACACAGATTGCACGAGCATCACAACCATCGTGCGTAACCTTTCCTACTACTACCGAAGACGTTGGATATATGGGAGATACTATACGCATCCACATGAACCGGGCAAGCACATCTTTTACACATACAGTGCGGTACGCGTGGGGTAGCAAATCAGGCACGATAGCTACTGAGGTAGGAGATAACGTGGAATGGACCATTCCACTAGATCTTGCTACGGAGATCCCGAATCAATATAGCGGATGGGGATCGATATACTGCGATACCTACTATGGTAGCACTTACATCGGTACAAAATCGGTTGTGTTCAAGGCATCCGTGCCATCGTCAACGGCTCCTGCGGTAACGATCACACTTGAGCGGCCAAGAACTACAACACCTGCTGTAACTGGATACGTGCAGGGAGTGGATCAGCTCAAAGTAACGATTTCAGCCACTGGAAAGTATGGCGCGACGATCACGTCGTATAGCTCAACGGTGGACGGTACAGCATACTCGGGATCAACTTATACTACGAGTATACTAGCCAAATCTGGCGCAATTCGAGTAACAGCCACCGTAACAGATAGCCGTGGCTGGAAAACTACTGTAAGCAAGGATATCACCGTGCAGGCATATACAGCACCTGCAGTAACTGGTGTAAGTGCGTATCGATGCAAGTCGGCATCTGATGCATCACTTGATGCAGCTGGAGCCTATATCTGTATCAAGCCAAGTGGCAGTATCACACCGCTGGGCAGTACCAACGGCCGCAAGTGCACCGTGTACTGGAAAAAAGCCACGGAAACGGGGTGGCAATCTAAAGTACTCGATATGTCGGCTTATACGCTATCCGGCTATGTAATCATATCTGCAGATACAGCGGCAAGCTATAACATCTGCGTGCGCCTACAAGATAGCTTTAAACTCATCGATTACTACGGCTCAGATGTAATGTCAGCGGCAGCGTTTATTGATATCCTGCTTGCCAGCGACTCAGACACCACCAAAAAAGGCATGGCTATCGGAAAGGTGGCAGAGGTGGAGGGTGCACTGGACGTTGGCTGGAACCTCATCGCCAGAAAGAATTTTGATTGGCAGGGAATGCCGCTTACATACTTTACACCGACAGTTAACGTATCGGGCGAGTATTATGGGAAGTATGGCTGCTATGCCAAAATCGGGCACGTTGCAATCGTGGTGCTAATGGTGCAGATCAAGAGTGTGAGCGGGTCAGTACCATCGGAAATCCAGATCACGCTGCCGGATGCCCTAAAAGCAGTTGATCACTGGTTGCAACCATCCCACCCGATAGTAGGTCAGTGGGGCGGTACATTCCTTGGAGTTTTTCGGCAAAACCAAAACTCAGAGATACTTACAGTGCTTCCGGCATCCAGTGTAACAGCCGGCACATATCTGGCCAACGGGTGCTACACCTTCCTTGTACAGTAGCAATTTTTGCAAGATATTTGTTAAATAGGCTGTTAAATAGGCTGTTAAATAGGCTGTTAAATAGGCTGTTAAATAGCTTGTTAAGTAAGCTGTTAAACAATCAAATAATGCTCTAATTATTATGTATCTAATATTAAAATCACTCCAATAATTAAAGGTTGAAGCAAAAGGCTCTGGAAAGCTAGAAAAATACTTGCATTATGGAGTCTTGAAAAATTTGCAAATATCCATAATACCAACCTCTGAAAGATTAAAAACGCTCCAAGCAAAGGAAGTGATCTGTAAAAATGAAATAGCCTGGTACAAAAGAGTGGAAAAATGAGAAAGGAGAAAAGTAGAAAATGGTAACAGCAATTTTTGAAAATGAAAAGAGAATTTTGAAAGTTCTTGGCCTCTGGCAGTACGACCATGATCAGGTACTGCAAATCGAAGGTTTGGATCTGCCTGCCATGGTGCAGGTGCACTTCGCAACCTCAGAGTGGGAGGGCAAAACCGAGAATCGCGTGGCAGTAACTGCAAATAAAATCACCACAGTTAGCATCCCAGATGCGCTCTTGCGAGAGTGCCCAAAGAGTGCGTATAGCAGCGACTCATACAGCATCTTCGCGTGGATTTACATTGACGACGGTACTACCGGAAAAACCGAGTATCGCATCGAGCTTGTAGTAGGCCGCCGTGCAGAGCCGGCAGAGCTTACCAGTGAGGACGAGGATCGACTGGCAGATACACTCACACAGATCAGCAAAGTTGCCAACAATCTTGACACAAAAGAGAAAGCCAACGAAGCAAACATTAAAACGAATGCAGCCAACATTACAGCACTAAGATCGGAATTTGATACATCTGAGAACAAATCTCTTAACGACGCGGTAGAAAGATACTATGCGATGCGAAGAGGACCAGACATCTACACGGTAGAGGAGCTGGATGCAGGTGTATCTCAGAGCACTGACGTTAATCGCCTGGATGCGCTTGAGGGGCTTGCTTGTGAGCCATCCACAAACACATACAGAGGCCGTGATGATATCGGAGCATTGGATGCCTTCCGGCCAACAATCGTCAACTGGAAGCTTGATGATGATGGCAACCAGATCATCACCGCCATTGAAGGGATACCGGGGTTTGCACGTACTGGCAAGGTGAACCTGGCTGTAATGAACATGGGACTCTACTACAAGAAGGAACGCAATGCAGCCGGAAACGGAACGCTCCATCACTGGTCGATGCTTCCGAGAGTGGCGGAGGGCTACAAACCGCTCAAAGAGTGTGTGCGCCCAGACGGCACGGTGCAGGGTTGGATGCTCCATGCTAAGTGCGCTGCAACTGAGATTGATGGCATCCCATATGTTACCGAGGGATACAACCCAGTGAGAAACAAGATATCATATGCCAACATCGCATACCCACGCAAGCAAGGCGCAGCATACGGCTACGAAACGGATTCAGATGCTGCATGGGTAGAGTCTCTTACTATGATCAAGTACGGCACCAAGAGCTTGCAAAAGTATATGAGAGGAGCTACAGCCTACTACTTACAGTATAAGGTAACGGTAGCCGGAACTGGAAGCAAGGTGATCTTAGCCAAGGCTGATGCGGCACAGCTGGTAGTAGGATCTTGTATATCTATCGGTGATCCAGGCAGTAAAACAGATTACGATAGAGGTAACGCTTATATGCATAATGTCGTAGACTCTGCAATGATCACAGCTATAACACCAGTAGATGATAATAATACAGCCGTATATCTGGATTGCGCATCAATCGCAACAAAAGTAGGCATGTATGTATCTCCGATGCACTGGCGTACAGGATCAACAAGCAAGGTGCTTGGCTATGATGGATCACCAGTATCCAACACCGACGGCAAAAATATTTGCAAGATCAACGAGATTGAGATTTTAAATGGTGGCTACTCAGTATGTGGTAACTCCGTAAATATTATGGCGACAAGTTCCGGTGGTACAACCACGGTTACTAACTATCGTACGGATAATGCCAAGAATCTCACTACTGATCTGACCAAAATCAAGCAGCAGTACACCAAAACTGGAAGTTTTCCACCTACTAACAATGCTTGGCTGTATATCAAGGATATGCTTTTTGATCCAGTGGGCGGCTTCATGGTACCGAAGGCTTTCGGCGGTGGTGAGACTACATACTGGGCAGATGGATACCACACGGGACAGAATCCAGATGCTGGAACCGAAACAGCCCGGGAGCTGCTGCTGCGCGGTTGTCTGGACAGCGGCGGGATCGCCGGTCCCGCTTACGTGCGTGCGGACTTTGGCGTTTCGTACCGGTGGTGGACCTTCCTCGGCACCCTTTCACCTAATGCCGTACGGGGTGAATGGCGCTAAGCGCCAGAGGGGTTGCCCCCTCTAAGAAAATTTGAAAATAAAATAATATAAAAAGGGATCTATAGGCCCCGGGAGCTGCTGCTGCGCGGTAATCTGAACAACGGCGGGATCGCCGGCCCCGCTTACGTGAATGCGAACAATGGCGTTTCGAACCAGTGGTGGAACATCCTCGGCACAATTTCTGCATTTTTTAAAATCTGTGGCCTATAGATCGGCTGAAAAAGCCTATACCTGGGAAACCAAAATACGCGATAAAAGGCCGCCCTCGATAGAGATGATCTTGAGAGGGATCTGGTAGGTGTGCTGCCAGATGGGGCTAGTAGACAACCGAAAGTCCCCGAAAGCGCAGAAAGGAAGAAAGCCTTTTTAAAAAAGCATGAAGAAATGTTGCAAAAATGTAGATATACTATCAGCCGGATTTATCGAGGGTGCGACAAGAGAAGCACTACATGGTAAATGGAAACGGCATGATGTGAAGAAATACTTTAAAGGGTTTGCGCCGAGCATACCCGAATCAATGTTAAGGCAGATACTCTCAGTAGATCGCGAGTATGCGGAAGGTTTGATTGCAACCTCTGCCGAATCGATCCGCTACGAAATCGAACATCAATGCTTACATGTGAAGCCGATCCAGTACGAAAAGAGACTAGATCCTAGCTCTGGAAAAATTCGAGACATCGGAAAGGAAAGCGTAAAGCAGCTGATCCTTGACGAGATTGCAAAAGAAGGACTTGAAGAGCTTTGGAAACGAAAGCTCGGCTATCACCAATATGCATCAATCAAGGGTAAGGGACAGTTAGCTGGAAAGGAAACCATCGAATACTGGATAAGAAGAAAATATGCAAAGACAAGGTGTGGATGGAAAGGTGATGCTAGACACTGCTATCAATCGGTGGATACTCGAAGATTGAAGCGAATGCTGATACATGATGTAAAAAATGTTGTATTACTGTATCTGGTATTTTTCCTACTGGCACTCTATAAGATGGGGCTTAATATCGGCTCTGGCCTATCACAATTTCTCTGCAATTACTACCTGGCACGAGCTTATAACTTCGTTCTCTCACTTCACAAGGAGCGCAAGCATCGTGATGGAACTGTAGAGAGCCGCAAGCTTGTATACTTTGCAATCTTTTACAGGGACGATATACAACTCTTCGGATCGCGAGAAGCCGATGTGAAATCAGCCGCAAGGCAGCTCATCAAGTTTCTTGATAAAGAGTACTCAATCACAATTAAGCCAGATCAGATCCTCTTCCACATAGATTACAGGATCAAAACCGATAAACAGTACGCAACCTATCGGGATAAGGAAAAGGCAACACGGCGCGGAATGCCAGTAGATATGATGGGATATAAAATTTACCGAGATCATACAGAGATGCGCCGCAAGATCTTTCTGAGGGCGCGAAGAGCCTATACAGTAGTTTGGAACTGCATCTGCAAACACATTCCAGTGCCAACCAAAACTGCACATACTTGCGTATCTTACTATGGTTGGTTTAAACACATTGATTCAAAACATGCTCAGCAAAAATATAACATCAAGCAGATCTTTGGAATCTGCAGAAAGGTGATATCAGATGAAAGCAAGATTCACGGAGAAACAGCCAGAAGTCTTCTGGCAGCCAGTTGATGGCAAAGTTTTTATCACGATCTGCCTCAACGAAAAAGAGGTAGAGGAGATAATGGGCGATACCGCCCAGACGATGTATGAGTACACCTGCAAGCAGATGTGGGTGAAGGAGGGCGAGTTGGACGAGGAAACCGTTCGCGCATCTCCGGAAGAGTATCTGGAGTACATTCCGCAAAAAGAAAAGTCGGAAACAGAGTTGCTCCAGGAAAAGATCGATGCACAGCAAGAACAGATCCAGATGCTTACAGAGTGCTTGCTGGAAGTATCTGAGGTAGTATATCAGTGATCACACAACACAGTTTAGGAGGGCAAAGAAATGATGGCAATGTTATGGGCACAGGAAATTATGAATGGAAGAAAAACTTACGAGCAGGTACCAAGACTTTTGAAAGCTGAGGTGCGTAGAATCCTCATCGAATCCGGCCTTGATGATCCGGAGCAGCCAGAAGAAGAGATTGAAACAGAAGACGAAGCAGAAGAGGATAAAAAGTGACGCAGACAGACGTAATGGCGAAGCTATGGTCGATTATCTATGACTTGATTTTATATCTCAAGGCATCGGGGCTTCCGGTGCCTGAGAAGATCCAAGATAAGATCGATTCTGCCGAGGAGGCATCTCGACCATACGGAGAGGAGTAGAAAATGAATGAAAATGTAAACTACATCAAGGGGATTTTTACCGCGCTTTTCAGCGTGCTGACATCACTTTTTGGGGTGCTGGCGGTGCCAATCCTGCTCATGGTGGGCACCAATGTGATTGATTATGTCACGGGCTTAATTGCAGCGCCAAAGCGATCAGAGGATATCAACTCTTATAAGTCCATGCGCGGCATCTGGAAAAAGGTGTGTATGTGGCTTCTGGTTGCGGTTGGTGCGATCATCGATGAACTGATTTTGTACGCCTCCGGAACGATTGGCATCACCTTACCGGGGTCTTTTTTAGTCGCGTGTGTAGTAGCGTGCTGGATCATCTGTAATGAGATTCTTTCGATCCTAGAAAATTTGAAAGACATCGGCATCGCCATGCCGCCGTTTCTGGAGCCGCTCGTCAAGAACATTAAGAGTCAGACGGCTGATAAGGTGACAACAGATAAGGACAAGGAATAATCAAGGGAGGGCTTCTGCCCTCCTGTTTTTTGCGCCAGCGCAAGAAAGGAAACAGATGACAGATACAGAATTGAAAAAAATTGCAAAAGTAATCTATGCTGAAGGTGGAATTTTCTCGGGCAAAAATGATTTAGCCTTACTGGCCATTGCTCAGTGTATCCACGACCTACTATCAAGCTATAAGGACTTAGACAGTTGCTTAAAGTCGGCCTTTACAGCTCCATCAGACCAGTACAACACAGCTTGCCTTGATGCAGCAAAAGCAGTATTTGAGGAGGGCAAGCGACGCTTTCCAGACGCACAGATTTTGCAGTTTAGAAGCTTCACCAAGTACTCTGACGGAGCAGGAAACCCCGACAAAGGAAAGCTTGCAGATCTGTATAAGAACTATGATTACTTAGGCAGCGACTCTGTTAGCACAAGATGGGGTCATTTCTATTTTGGCAAAAAGGAGGAAAAGAAGATGTTCCGAATGTTGGTCATGGCAGGACATGGACGCAATCAGGATGGCAGCTGGGACCCGGGAGCGGTAGGCTGTGGGTATCAGGAGGCAGACTTGGCTAGAGAGCTAAGAGACCTGATCAAGACAGCTGCTGATCAGGCGGGAGTGCCATGTGATGTTGCTCCGGATTGCAATCACTACAGCTATTTCAAGGCGGGCGGCCAGTATGATGTGTCTGCATACAGTTACGTTTTGGAAATACATTTTAACGCATCCGCAACAGCTGATCAGAGCGGTGATGACATCAAGAAGGGCAGCATGGTTTATATTGATCAGAGTGAGACAGGCCACTCCGTGGAGGATGCGATCCTGTCCAATTTGTATTCGTTAGGCAGTAGACAGGCATGGGACGGCGTAGTGGTCAGTCAACGCCAGTGGCCTTCCGGCCTGCTGGTGCAGAGTCGCATCCGCGCTCAGGGCGTATCACATGCTGTGCTGGAAACTTGCTTTATCACGGACTGGGATGATGTGAGCTGGTATCTGGCCAACAAGACCAAAATTGCAAGTGCAATCGTTGCGGGTATCCAGCAAGGATTCGGACTCAATTATGCAGTTGTAACTAAGCCGTATATGGTAAAAGTGGAACCAGAAAGCATCCCAGACAAAGCCTTGAACATTCGTGAGTGGCCAAGCACTAATGCGCCAATCACAGGTCAGATCCGCGAGGCAATGTCCCTGACAATCGTAGAGGAGGCATCCGGTAAGGGTGCTAAGCGTTGGGGCAAGCTCAAGAGTGGAGCTGGTTGGATCGCATTGGATTTTTGCAGCAAATAAAAAGAGATGCCCCAGAGGACATCTCTTTGCTGGATAGCAGGTTGAAAAGTAAAGCAAATATTGATATATTATATAAGTAAGGATAGTTGTATATTACTTACCTAAAAGATTTTAACAGGAAATAAGATTAGCGAGTGAGTGCATAGTTTTAAACACAAAGAGCAAAAATGCAAAACTAAAGTAACGAGTTTTCTTGCGCGAATTTTCAATCAAACGAGCAAATCGTTATGTTTTATCAGACCCTCGGCGGTATTCGCTGGGGGTCTTTTTGTATCGTTTTTTAAATGAACGGTTAAAATAAGAAAGATTCTCATAGCCGCAGGAGAGAGCAATATCTAAAATAGAGTCATTTGTCAGCAAGAGAAGACGCGCTGCCATTGAAAGACGGTACGAGGAAAGATATGAAGTAAAAGAGGTACCCATTGCAGATTTGAAAAAACGCATAAAATGAGAAGCAGAAAAACCAGAAACAAAAGAAATCTCATCAATGGAGATTGTACTCATGTAGTTTGTTTCGATATATTTTAGGACACTTTTGAGTCGTTCAATGTGAGGGTCGTTTTTGGGAGCAGGAATATCGGTGGAATTTGTGAATATGGTGTAGAAGAAGGTAAAAAGAGCCCCCTTAATTGCAAGGCGGTAGCCTTTTGGAAAACTGCTGCTGATACTGTCAATATGATTTAGGCATGATGAGAGAGCAGGGTAATGTTCATCATCACAGCAGACAAGATGCTCAAAGCCAATGGTACCAGCCAAGAAAGGCTCAAAAAATTCACTGCTTAGAGCATCCATGCTTCCAGTACAAAGAAGATCAAGTGAAAAAATAATATTTTCATATTCCATAGAATCTTCAGCCGGGCCGATTGCATGAAGCTGACCAGGACTGACAATAATAATATCACCTGCCTCTACATAAAGAGAGGTAAAATCTAATGTGACGCGTCCACGCCCCTTTTTAATATATATGATTTCCACCTCATCGTGCCAGTGAAGCGGCACCTTCTCAAAATCAAGCGGAATAGAACAAATATACGCATTGTAAGGAAAATCAGGTGTGCTGTGTGATTTTGTTTCATGATAATTTTCGTATTCAGGTATCTGCATTGTGGCTCTCTCCTTAAGATTGGATAGCGGGTTCCAAGCTCAACACCTCATCGTACAAGCACGATCGGTGGTTGGAGCTTTTGACCCTGGTATCATCATGATAGGATAGTACCATAAAAAGGCGGCATAATGCAAGAAAAATGACAGAAAAAGCAGTAAACTGCATACATCAACTCACGAAAGGAGTTTTAATAATAATGATGGTAAATGAAATTTGTGAAAAGAAATATAATAAGCCGTTATCTGGCTGCACCAATGAGGAGATTTATTACGCACTGCTTGATATGACAAAGGATCTGGCAGCAAAGAAGGAAAGCGAAGCTGGAAAGAAGAAGGTATATTACATTTCCGCAGAGTTTTTGATTGGAAAGCTGTTATCAAACAACCTTATCAATCTTGGTCTTTACAAGACTGTAAAAAAAGAGCTTGAAGCAGCAGGAAAGGATATTGGTGAGATCGAAGAGATCGAGCCAGAACCATCTCTTGGAAACGGTGGACTTGGCCGTCTAGCAGCATGTTTTTTGGATTCCATGGCAACATTAAATCTGCACGGTGATGGTGTAGGCTTGAATTATCATATGGGTCTGTTTAAGCAGGTGTTTGATCACAATTTCCAGAAGGAAACACCAAATCCGTGGATTGAAAAAGACAGTTGGCTGATCAAAACTAATGTAAGCTATCCAGTTTCATTTGGTGATCTGACAGTGACCTCACGCATGTATGACATTGAGGTGACAGGCTATGAGGGACGCACAAATAAGCTTCATCTGTTTGATGTTGATACTTTAGATGAGAGTCTTATTAAGGACGGTACCATAAGCTTTGACAAGACAGATATCGCAAAGAATCTGACACTGTTCTTATATCCAGATGACAGTGATGAGGCAGGAAACTTACTTCGTATTTACCAGCAGTATTTTATGGTAAGCAATGCAGCACACTTGATTTTAGATGAGTGTACGGCACGCGGCTGTAAGCTGACCGATTTAGATGAGTATGCTGCTATTCAGATCAATGATACTCACCCGTCAATGGTTATTCCTGAGTTGATCCGTCTGCTTCTTGAGCGCGGCATTACCATGGATGAGGCAGTTGAACTTGTAACAAAGGTATGCGCATACACAAACCACACAATTCTGTCAGAGGCACTTGAGAAGTGGCCGCTTGCATATTTAGAGAAGGTTGTTCCGCAGTTAGTTTTGATCATCAAGGAGCTTGATAAGCGTGTAAAGGCAAAATATTCAGATCCGAAGGTAGCGATTATTGATGAGAATGACCGCGTTCACATGGCACATATGGATATCCACTATGGTCACAGTGTAAATGGTGTTGCTTACCTGCATACTGAAATTTTGAAAAATTCAGAGCTTAATGCTTTTTACAAAATTTATCCAGAGAAATTCAACAACAAGACAAACGGAATCACCTTCCGCCGCTGGCTGCTTTCATGTAATGAGGAGCTTTCAGAGGAAATTGAAAATAAGATTGGAAGTGGTTTTAAAAAGGATGCCTGTGAGCTTGAGAAGCTGCTTTCATTTAAAAATGATGATAGCGTATTAGACAGCATTCTTGCGATCAAGAAGGAGAAAAAGCGTCAGCTTGCTGACTATTTAAAGCATACACAGGGTGTTGTTATTGATGAAAATTCTATTTTTGATATTCAGGTAAAGCGTCTTCACGAGTATAAGCGTCAGCAGATGAATTTACTTTGGGCAATCCATAAATATCTTGAAATCAAGAATGGAAAGCTTCCTAAGACACCAGTAACGCTGATCTTTGGCGCAAAAGCAGCACCAGCCTACACAATCGCAAAGGATATCATTCATGCAATTCTTTGCTTACAGCAGATCACAGAGCAGGATCCGGAAGTCAGCCCATATCTGCGCGTAGTGATGGTAGAAAACTACAACGTAACAAAGGCATCAAAAATTATACCGGCATGTGATATCTCCGAGCAGATCTCATTAGCATCAAAGGAGGCATCAGGAACAGGAAACATGAAGTTTATGTTAAACGGTGCAGTAACATTAGGAACAAGAGATGGCGCAAACGTAGAGATCGGAGAGCTTGTCGGAGAAGATAATATTTACTTCTTCGGAGAGAGCAGCGAGCAGGTAATTGAACATTATAAAAATGCAGATTATTGTGCAAAAGATTACTATACAAAAGACGAAGACATCCACACAGCAGTCGATTTCCTTATCGGTGAGCAAATGCTTGCAGCAGGAGACGAAGAAACCTTAACACAGCTTCATAAAGAACTGATAAATAAAGACTGGTTTATGACCCTTCTTGACTTAAAAGAGTATATAGCACGCAAAGAGCAGGTTTTCGAGGATTATGCTGACCGCAAGGGCTGGGCAAAGAAGATGCTAGTCAACATCGCAAAGGCAGGATTTTTCTCATCCGACCGTACTATAGCACAATATAACGAAGAAATCTGGAAGTTATGATAAATATTAAAAAAGGTGGCAGCAGAAACACGCTGCCACTTTTTCTCGTTGATTTTCCTCGTTTATTAGGGTAAAATGGAATACAGATAAGTTGCATACAGAAAGGATCGGGGGATATGTATCAGATATTGGTGGTAGACGATGAGCGAATTGAACGAAATGGCATTAAAATGCTGCTACGCCATATGCAGCTGTTATGTGAGATTACAGAGGCTGCAAATGGAAGAGATGCGCTTGAATATTTAAAAGGGCATACGGCAGATGTTTTACTTACGGATGTAAAAATGCCATTTATGGACGGCATTCAGCTAATAGAAGAATGTAAAAAAGAGAACATCAATGAGGACATGAAATGTATAATATTTTCGGGCTGCAGTGAGTTTGACTATGCCAGAAAAGCAGTTCGTCTAGGTGTTTCTGATTACATTTTAAAGCCAGTTGATCCGAGTGAGTTTAAAGAGACTATTACACGGGTCATTCAGGAGCTTGAAGCAGAACGTGCTGAGAAAAATATGAAAAAAAAGAGTATGCAGCAAATGCGTGAGCATGCATTATATCAGATTGTAAATGGAGTAAATGTAGCAGAAGTGCTTGAGAAAAGCGGCGGTGTTTTGACAAAATCAGACATTGATTGCTTTTGCCGTATTCTAATGCTTGAGACAGATGATGATTTTTTCGGAAAAAATGGTGTTGATCTGCAAGAGCGCATTCTGGCAAAAAAAATGAAAGAAGTTTGCGCTAGCGAAGCCTTTCTTTATTTAAATCTGACTCCGCAGCAGTCTATCATCTTATTAAAAGATAGATCTATTGATCCTATTGAGTTTGCAAATAAGCTGTTGGATCATATTAAACAGGAATATGAAAATAGTTGTACAGCATCCATTTCTTCAGAAATTTCATGTGCAGAGCAGATTATTTGCGCAATGGATGAGCTTGAGGAGCTTATGGAAAATAAATTTTACCATCCGAATACCAAATTGTTTTACAGTGGAATGGAGAGCGGTGATTGTGAGATCATTAAAATAGATGATGATACATTAATTAAGCAGATGAAGCAGGATATTCGAATGAAGGATGTTCAGAGCCTGCGTGATCATTTTGAGCGTTTCAGCCAGAAATACCGAAGCCAGACTGCATTTTCCCAGATGTACATCAAATTTTTATTCGCCAACTTACTAAAGGATATTTATGATGCAGTACCAGGAGAGGGAGAGAAGCAGTTAAATACGAAGATTGATCAGCTTTATCGTTCATTTGACTTTGTTCAGGTTACAGATATTGTAAGTGATTCCATAAACCGATTGGAAAAGGCATTTTTAGGAAGAGCACAGACAGGCCATCGTGAGGTGGAGGCTGTCAAGCGCTACATTGCTGCTCATTATGGAGAGGAAATGAGTGTGGAGCGATTAAGTGAGCTTGTCTATATGGCTCCAAGCTACTTAAGCAGTGTATTTAAAAAAGAAACTGGTCAGAATTTGAATCGTTTTATCAAGAGCGTTCGTATGGAAAAGGCAAAGGAGCTTTTGGAGCAGACGATGATGAAAATTGTAGATATAAGCACTGCATGCGGTTATCCAAATGTTTCATATTTTTGCTCAAGCTTTCGTGGGTATTATGGAATTAGTCCACAAAAATTTAGAGAAAGCGGGGATGAAATGATTGAAGAAGAGTAAGCTTGGCAGCCGAATTGTCAGCTGGTTTAGAAATGTAAGGCTTGGTTATAAGCTGGCCATTGTATATGCGCTGTCAGGTTTTCTTCCTGTTGTGGCGGTGCTGTCAGTTACTTATGTTCAGATGAAGCAGATTTTATTGCAAAATGAGAGAAACAGTATGGAATCGTATCTGTATCAGGCACTTGCCTCAATGGAAAACAAGCTTGCAATCTACACAAATTTAAATAACTATATTTGCTACAACCAGACAATCTCACAAGTGATTGGATACCAGTATGATTCAGTGTATGAGATGTACAATCAGCTTGTTACGATACTTGACCCAATGCTTGCTTCACTGAAATATTTTCACAACGATGTTGGCAAAGCTACGATTTATGTAGATAAGGATATGATCAAGCATGGTGACACGCTGGCACCAATTTCAGAGATTATAGATACTAATTGGTATAGGAGTGTGGCAGATTCTGGAGAAATGCAGTGGTTTGTTGATAAAAATGAAGAAATTGTGTTTGGGGTAAGCCCAATGAGTATGCTCAAGCGCTATGGGTTAGATGGTATTTTGTACATCAGCGTTGAGTATGACAGCATGTTTGAGACATTTAAGCAGACGCTTCAGAATAATTATGGTATTGTTATTTTCGATGAGAAGGGCAATGCAGTGTATGAAAAAGCATTCTTTGATAAAAAATATCTGGAATATGAGTTAAACGCCGCACAGCTTCTTGATCAGAAGAAAAATCAGGAAAATGAGTATACGATTCTTTCAGAAACATCATCTGTGACTGGATGGACAGCATGTTTATATAAGCCAAATAGCTTAATAGTATGGTCAGTAACGCCAATTATACGAATTGCGCTTATTGCGGTGTTTGTTATGACACTGATGTCAGTGATAGTCATGATGATTTTGACGAGATTTGTTACAAAGAGGATTAGAAGACTTAGATCTGGAATGAAAGAGGTAGAGCAGGGAAATTTTGAGGTTAATATTACTAGTGACAGCCGTGATGAGATTGGTGATCTTGTCAATGGTTTTGATTCAATGCTTCTTCAATTAAATACATTAATCAAAGAGGTTTACGAGGGACGAATTAAGGAAAAGGAATATGAGATGAGGGCGCTTCAGGCGCAGATTAATCCACACTTTTTATATAATACGCTTTCGTTAATTAATTGGAAGGCAATTGAGGCAGACGCACAGGATATAAGTAAAATTACGCTGGCACTTTCTACCTTTTACCGAACCTCGTTAAACAAAGGAAAGAATGTCATGTCACTCTCAGATGAGCTTCGTAACATGCGTTCTTATCTTGATATTCAGCTGATGATGCATGACTACGAATTTGATGTGGAGTTTGATGTAGATGAATCAATTGGTCAGTATCAGTCATTAAATCTTATGCTTCAGCCTCTTATTGAAAATGCTATTGCTCATGGAATCGATGTGAAGACAGATGGCAGAGGAAAGCTGACGATTACCGGAAAGGAAGATGGTGATCTGATAGTTTTGACCGTAGCAGATAATGGTGTCGGCATGAGTGATGAGCAGGCGGCTCGTATTTTAACAGAAGAGTCAAAGGGATATGGCGTTAGAAATGTCAATGAGCGCATAAAGCTTTACTATGGAGAACAGTATAGTCTACAGATTGAAAGCAAAATAGGGCAGGGAACTAAGGCGAGTATCAGGATTCCAAAGAGGATATCGTAATTTCAGAAAAAAACAACATGAATCTAATATTTTTGATATATACGAAATCACCAAAATTTCTTATAATAATGACATAAGGATTTCCGAATGGAAACAAAAAATAGGGAGGATTTTGTATTATGAAATTTAGAAAAGCATCTAGTTTATTTTTAGCAGGCGCTATGTGTTTATCAACTTTTGGCGGTGCAATGAGTGTATTCGCTGATGAAGAGACAAGCTCAGAGGCAGCAGAGGCAGAAACAGTAGATTATTCCGCAGAGGATCCGATTACAGCAACTATCACTGTATGGGGACCAGCAGAGGATCAGGCAGAAGAGTACGGCGAGTGGCTGCAGAAGCGCTGTGAAGCATTCAATGAGCTTCATGTAAACTGGGATCTTACATTTGAGTATGGTACCTGCTCAGAGGGAGATGCAGGAAAGACTATTTCTCAGGATCCATCTGGTTCGGCAGATGTTTACATGTTTGCAAATGACCAGCTTCAGATGCTGATCGATGCAGGTGCAATCGCAGAGCTTGGCGGAAAGACTGTTGATTATATTAAGAATACAAACTCCGATGCAATCGTAGATTCTGTAACAGTAGATGATTGTGTATATGGTGTTCCGTTCACAACTAATACCTGGTATATGTTCTACGATAAGAGCGTATATGATGAGGAGGATGTTAAGAGCCTTGATACCATGCTGGAAAAGGGTAAGGTTTCCTTCCCGTTAACAAACTCCTGGTATATTGCTTCTTTCTATGTAGGAAACGGCTGTACATTGTTTGGTGAGGATGGCACCGATGAGGAAGCTGGCATCGATTTTGCTGGTGAGAAGGGTGCAGCAGTTACCAAGTATCTTGTAAATCTTGTAGGAAATAAGAACTTTGTAAATGATGAGTCTGGTGTTGGCGTTTCTGGTATGTGTGATGGAAGCATCAATGCAATGTTTAGTGGTTCTTGGGATTACACCAAGCTGTCAGAAGCAATGGGTGATAACCTTGGAATCGTAAAGCTTCCAACATATAACTTAGACGGTGAAGATATCCAGATGGAGTCATTCGCAGGTTCTAAGGCAATCGGTGTAAATCCTAACTGTGAGTATCCGCAGGTAGCAGTAGCACTGGCACTGTTCCTTGGAAATGAGGAGTCACAGCAGCTGCACTATGATGCAAGAAGAATCGTTCCGTGCAACACTGCTTTATTAGAGGAAGAGGATATCCAGAAGGATGAGCTTGTAATTGCTCAGAATGAGACATTTGATGAGACTTCTATTCTGCAGCCATTCGTAAGCGCTATGAATAATTACTGGACACCGGCAGAGAACTTCGGTAAGTCTATCGTAAACGGTGAAGTTACATTAGACAATGCAGAAGAGATGACTGATAAGTTAAGCGATTCAATGAATCAGAGCATCGTTGACTAAATAAAAAGTGAAATAAAATAAAGAGCTCCGGGTTCCGCCTTGCGGGCCTGGAGCATTTATTTTCAAATTCATGTAACTATTAAGATTTAACGGGAGGTTTTTTATGTCCGAAAAGAAAAAAAGGGGCAAAGAATTTGATAATCCGTACTCTGTTGCGAAAGCAGTTACAAAGGGAAATGTATTGACAAAGCTTTCCATGGTTGTACTCGGACTCGGAAATATTGCACATCATCAGATAATAAAGGGTCTTGGTATGCTTGCCATTGAAATTGCTTTTATCGCATTTATGGTGCTTGAAGGTGCAGGCTATATTGTAGATCTTGTTCACCTTGGAGGACAAGAGCAGCAGAAGGTATGGAGTGAGGCAAAGCAGATTTATGAGTATACAAAGGGTGATAATTCACTTCTTATGCTTTTGTTTGGTGTGGCTACATGCTTTTTAGTTGCAGCATTTATTATTTTCTGGCGTGGAAGCGTAAAGAGTGCATATAAAATGCAGTGTCTGGCAGAGGCTGGCAAAAAGATTCCTACTTTTAAGGAAGATATCAAGAGTCTTTTTGATAAAGATCTGCATCGTACACTTCTTACACTGCCAATTCTTGGTATACTAATTTTCACAGTTCTTCCGCTTGTATTCATGATTTGTATGGCATTTACAAATTATAGTAAAGTAGATGCTCATACAACAATCTTTAATTGGGTAGGACTGGCAAACTTTGCGAAGGTATTAAATATTGGTGATTCCATTGGAAGCACATTCTGGTCAGTACTTGGCTGGACTCTTATCTGGGCTGTAGCAGCGACTTTTAGTAACTATATCTTAGGTATGATTCTTGCAATTGTCATCAACCGTAAGGGTACAAGATGTAAGGCATTCTGGCGCTTTTGCTTTGTTCTTTCAGCAGCAGTTCCGCAGTTTGTTTCGTTGCTGTTAATGAGAACTATCTTTAGTCAGAATGGTATTGTAAATACGCTATTATTAAATGCAGGCATCATTGAAAAGGCTATTCCGTTTTGGTCAAATACAATGCTGGCGCGAGTGATGGTAGTTGTAATAAATATCTGGGTTGGTATTCCATTTACCATGCTTCAGGTAACTGGTGTTCTTCAGAATATTCCAGCAGATTTGTATGAGGCGGCAACAGTGGATGGTGCAGGTCCAGTGAGAACATTTTTCTCAATCACACTGCCGTATATGCTGTTTGTGACAGGTCCGTATCTTATTACAACCTTTACTGGAAATGTAAATAACTTTAATGTAATTTATCTGCTGACAGCCGGAAATCCTACACCTGTAGGATCAACAGCAGGAAGGACGGATCTTCTCGTTACCTGGCTGTATAAGCTGACAGTTGATAACCAGTATTATAATCTTGGTGCAGTCATCGGTATTTTGACCTTCGTGGTTCTGGCCGTTGTATCACTGATCACGTATCGGAATACAGGTTCCTATAAGAATGAGGAGGGCTTCCAATGATGAAAAAGCAAAATACTGCTTCGGCAAAAAGCAAAAGATTTATTACAAACACAATAGTTCATGTGATTCTTGCTGTTTTGGCAGTTATTTGGGTCATTCCGATTGCGTGGATTATTATGATCAGCTTTAGAGGAGAGAGTGGACAATATATTTCCACACTCATTCCGAAGACATTTACACTGAACAACTATAAGAAGCTGTTTACAGATACGCAGATTTTAAATTTTCCGCAGATGTTTAGTAATACACTTATCATCTCAATTTTCTCTTGCGTAATCTCTACCTTCTTTGTTTTGTCTGTATCATACTGTATGTCACGTATGCGTTTTAAGATGAGAAAACCGATGATGAACATTGCACTTGTTCTTGGTATGTTTCCGGGCTTTATGTCAATGATCGCTGTTTACTATATTTTAAAGTCAGTTGGTTTGTCAGAGGGGGCGATGATTCGTGTAGCATTAGTGCTTGTATATTCTGGCGGTGCGGGCTTAGGCTTTTATATTGCAAAAGGCTTTTTTGACACTATTCCAAAGTCTATTGATGAGGCTGCTTATCTGGACGGTGCGACAAGATTTCAGGTGTTTACAAAGATAACTATTCCGCTTAGTAAGCCTATTATTGTCTACACGATCCTGCAGGCATTTATGTCACCATGGCTAGATTTCATCTTTGCGAAAGTTATCTGCCGTGCGAATGCAAAGTACTATACGGTATCAATTGGTCTTTGGAACATGCTTGAAAAGGAATATGTAAATAGCTGGTTTAACTGCTTCGCAGCAGGTGCCGTGCTGATTTCCATTCCGATTGTCATTTTATTTATGTCAATGCAAAAATGCTACCAGGAAGGTGTATCAGGAGCTGTTAAGGGATAAAAACGGAGAATGTCTATGGAAAAGAAAATCCCAAAAAGTGTGTTGGCAGTGATGTTTGTATCGGTGCTGTCTGTTTGTCAGACAGTGCCGGCAAACGAATTAGCAAAAAAAGAGCAGTGGGAGTATGCCAGTACAACACCTGATGGCAAATATCCAGAGCTTGTAACATACACGCTTGGAAAAATGACTGGAGCAAATAACTCCAATCTTCCTAAAGGTGAGACTTACGAGAACAATGCTTATACGCGTTATCTGCGTGAGTACTTTAACATTCAAAATAAGGATGTATTTGAGGAAAAGGATGATCAGTATAATGTCAGTGTGTCAGTGGCTATGTCTTCTGATAATCTTCCTGATTTAATGCTTGTAGGGAGTATTGAGGATTTGCGCCAGCTCGTAGCGCTTGATTTGATTGAGGATTTGACAAAAAGTTATGAAAATTGTTTGACAGACCGAATCAAAGATATTTATGCAAGCTATGGAGAGGGCATAATAGATGGTGTTACCTTTGATGGAAAAATAATGGCAATTCCAGAGACAAATATTGATGATGGTCCAAACCTTTTATGGCTAAGGCGCGACTGGATGGATAAGCTAGGTCTTGAAAGTCCTAAAACAATAGAGGATGCAGAGACAATTGTTCAGGCATTTATAGAGAAGGATCCTGGTGAAAATGGAGAAGGCAAGACAGTTGGTTTTGTATGTGATCCAGAGTTATCGGGTGAGTGCGGCTACAGCAGCGAGTATTTGATGGATATTGTGTTTGCAGCAAATGGTGCCTATCCGAAACAATGGATTGAAGATGAAAATGGAGAGGTCTCTTACGGATCAGTTTTGCCGCAAGCAAAAGATGCACTGGCTAAGCTTAGAAGCATGTATGAGCGTAATATATTAGATCAGAATTTTTTGCTCCGCACCTCAGTAAACAATATTGAACTCATAACGAAGGGACTTTGCGGATCATTTTTTGGACCTTGGTGGGCAGCGAATAATCCACTTATGGAGGCTATTGCAGCTAATCCCGATGCTGTCTGGGAGCCATTTCTTATTCAGACAGATGGCGATGGAAGTACAAGCTATTATTCACAAAATCCAACTTACAAGTATGTTGTTGTGAGAAAGGGTTATGAGCATCCGGAGATCGCCTGCAAAATTATAAATGGGTTGTTTGATTATGTGCGCTATGATGGAACATATAACAGTGAGTTTGAAGAATATTATCAGAACAATGTAGACCCAACAGCCAGACCACTTGCAATCAATGTTGATTACAGCTATGCGCTGACAAAATGTTATCACGAATTAACAGATGTGCTTTCAGGAAAAAAAGAGCCAGAAGATCTTGATTTATTGGAGTATTCATATTATAGATCCTGTAAGGCCTATCTGGATAACACAGATAGCGCTACGCCAGAGGAGTGGGCGGCATACACATCCCGAATCACAGCCTGCTCTTTGCTGGCGGATGCAAAAACAAATAAGGTTGAATCGCTTTATTTTGACGAGACAGAAACTATGGGCACGCAGTGGTGGAAGCTTCGCCAAATGGAAAAAGAATATTACCTTCAGATCGTCACAGGAGAGCGTGACATTGATGCATTTGATGAATTTGTCACCAAATGGTATGAAAATGGAGGCGAGACTATCACACAGGAAGTCAGGGAGGCTGTACATTAACCGAATGACCCGCAAGGCAAGGGAAACTTTGCTTTGCGGGCTTTTCTTTTGCGCACGAGTACGGTATAATAAAAAAGGCTGATTTCTAGCGGAATCGAGTTGAAAATATGGCATAGTGTAAAGATTTGTTCAATGCCGGTAAGGAGAGGTACAGCTATGGTAGATCGCGTAAAAGGAGTAGAGAAGGTAACTGATAATCCATTTTTAAATCTCTATAATTTCGATGTTGAAAAAAGAAATGGAAAAGCAGGCAAATATTATGTGGCATCCAGAAAGAAGGATCCAACGCAGCTTAAAGCAGCAACTCATAAAAATACATCTGATGGTGTAATTATTTACAGCGTATATGGAGAAAAAAAGGATAAAATCGTGCTTGTAAAGCAGTTTCGTTATCCAATCAATGCATATGTGTATGAGTTTCCGGCAGGACTTGTAGAGCCAGGTGAGGAGATGGCACAGGCAGGTATACGTGAAATTTACGAGGAGACAGGGCTTGTTTTCGAGCCAAAGGTTACAGAAGGTGCATACACAAGACCATTTTTTACGACAGTGGGTATGACAGACGAAAGCTGCGGAACAATCTATGGCTACTGTAGTGGAACACCAACAAACGAACACGAGGAAGAATCAGAGGATATCGAGATTGTATTAGCAGACCGTGAAGAATGTAAGCGCATTTTAAAGGAAGAAAATGTAGCAATTATGTGTGCATACATGCTTATGCACTTTATTCATACCAAAGGAGATCCGCTGGCATTTTTGGATGAGCAGTAAGAAAGTGTAATTGCCTTGATGTTTTTCATGAACCGTGGTATGATAGCCTTGTTTCGCAAAAATATAAAAAAGCTCTTTTAAGTGTAAGGTTGGAAAGAGAGGCAAATCATGAAAGAGGTAAAAACAGGACTTGTTCTTGAAGGCGGTGCCATGAGAGGACTGTATACGGCAGGTATTCTGGATGTTTTGATGGAAGAAAAAATCCAGGTGGACGGCGTGATTGGAGTTTCGGCTGGAGCTGTATTTGGCTGTAACTATAAGTCTGGTCAGATAGGAAGAACTCTGCGTTATAACATGAAGTTTTGTGGTGATAAGCGTTATGGCACACTTCATTCACTTTTAAAAACAGGTGATATTTATGATGTTGATTTATGCTATCATCAGATACCAGAGATTCTTGATCCATTTGACAATGAGGCATTTGTCAAAAATCCAGCAGAATTTTTTGTGGTTTGCACAGATGTGGAAACAGGAAAGGCTGTTTATCACAAATGCACAGATTGTGGCAGAGAGGATCTTAAGTGGATGCAGGCATCTGCATCAATGCCGCTTGTATCAAAGGTGGTAGAAATAGATGGATATAAGCTGCTTGACGGCGGCGTTGCCGATTCTATTCCGATCATGTGGTTTCGCAGACAAGGATACAGAAAAAATCTTGTCATTTTAACAAGACCTGAAGGGTACCAAAAGAAAAAGATGAAATTTCAAGGTGCCATAAACAAAATCCTTCATCGTTATCCAAATCTGGCTAAGGCGATGGCGCGCCGCTATATGATATACAATAAAACGTTAGAGAAGATTGATGAATTAAAAGAAAAAGGTGAAGTCATGGTGATTCGCCCAAGTCGTCTGATCGAAGTGTCAAGACTAGAAAAGAATCCAGAAAAGCTAAAGGCATTGTATCAGCTTGGCCGAGAGGATGCAATGAAAAATCTGGAACAGATTCATGCATTTTTAAATAAATGAGCCGCATAATCGGCAGAATGGGAGGGCAGTATGGTAACACAAAAATATAAAGACATGCTTCAGAAAAAATCAGTGATCCGTACATTATCCGAATTTGCAACAAAGAGAGGACAGGAGATTGGATACGAGAACGTTTTTGATTACAGTTTAGGAAATCCATCCGTTCCTGTTGTGCAGGACTACACAGACAATACTATTCGCCTGCTTCAGACAAAGACCTCGAGCGAGCTGCACGGCTATAGCCCGAGCGTCGGACTACCTTCCTTTAAAGAAAAGGTGGCTGCATCGCTTAATAAGCGTTTTGATATGAACTATACAGCAAATCATATTTTTCCAACCTCAGGAGCTGCGGGAGCCTTAGCTCATGCACTTCGTGCAGTAACATCTCCAGGAGATGACGTGCTCACATTTGCACCGTATTTTCCAGAGTATAACTGCTATGTAGGCATGACAGGTGCGAACCTGAGGGTGGTACCAGCAAACACAGCTGATTTTCAGGTGGACTTTGAACAGTTTGAAAAGATGCTGACGCCAAACGTGTCAGCTGTTCTGATCAATACACCAAACAATCCATCTGGTGCTGTATATTCAGCAGAAACGCTCAAGAAGTTGGCGCAGCTAATGGAAGACAAGCAAAAAGAGTATGGCCATGATATTTTTATAATCTCCGATGAGCCATACAGAGAAATCGTATTTGATGGACAGAAAGCACCATATGTATCAAAGTTTTATTCCAATACGCTTTCATGCTATTCGTTTTCCAAGTCACTTTCTCTTCCAGGTGAGCGTATCGGTTATGTTGCTGTTAATCCAATATGTACCGATGCTGATTTGTTAGTGCCAATGATGTCCCAAATCTCAAGAGGAATCGGACATAACTGCCCGTCATCACTTATTATGATGGGTGTGGAGGATGTGTTAGACGAGACGTCTGATATGGCTGTCTATGAGACTAACATGAATCTTTTGTATGATAAACTCATTGAGTTAGGATTCTCCTGTGTACGTCCGTCAGGAACATTTTATATTTTCCCAAAGGCGCTTGAGGAGGATGCAGTGGCATTTTGCAACAAGGCATTAAAGTATGACCTGGTATTAGTTCCAAGTGATTCCTTTGGATGCCCTGGATATTTCCGTATGGCATACTGCATCAATACAGAGAAGGTTGTGCGCTCACTCGATGCATTGGAGCGCTTTGTGAAGACAGAGTATCCAAATCGCTAAGCTAGCAAAATCGCTAACTAGCGAACAAGAAGCAAATGAACAAGGAGTGTTTTGAAGATGAACAAAAAAGAAGTATCCGAGATTAAAAGTCTTTTTAAGAGAGACGGTGGTGCAATTGACCGCATTTGCGGCTGCCTGATTGATGGTGAGCAGCAGATCCGTATGACATTTAGCGATATGTTTTTGTCGCTGTCACAGGAGGAAATCGACAAATATTTTGAAATTTTCCGAAAGGCGCTTTCTGGAAGTCTGGGTAAAAATCTTCATTCACTCGATTACACGCTTGATCAGGAACTTTCGGGGGAAGGCCATAAGCGTTTGATGCAGCTAAAGGCGACTGGATTAAAGGATGAAACTGTTTTAGAGGAGTTTTACAAATCAGTAGCAGAGACATATCATTTTGGCGAAAGCTACTACGTAGTTATGATCCATTGTAATTATGATGTTCCGGGAAGAGGAAGTGACAACTTAGATATGGATGATGCTTCAGAGGAGGTATACGAATTTATCCTTTGCTGTATCTGCCCTGTTAAGCTGTCAGAGGCAGGTCTTTGCTACAATACACAGACAAACCGCGTCGAGGAACGTATGCGTGATCAGTGGATAGAGGCTCCTGTAAATGCCTTTCTATTTCCAGCATTTGACGATCGCAGCAGTAATATTCACAGCCTTTTGTACTATACAAAAAAGACAGAGGAGCTTCATGAGGACTTTATCAATGATTGTATCGGTGGTCCGGCACCTATGTCCTTTAAGACACAGAAGGCTGTATTTCAGGAGATCATAGAGGAGACTGTCGGAGATGTTGTAAACTATGATACTGTTTGCCAGATTCAGGAGAATCTGACAGAGCTGATTGAGGAGCATAAGGAAGAGCCGCAGCCTTTCAAGCTTCAAAAATCAGATGTAAAAAAGCTTCTCCAAAATAGTGGAATCAAAGAAGAAAAGCTTGAAAATTTCGAGCAAGTCTATGAGGAGACTGCAGGAGAGGATGCTTTCTTTCAGGCGGCAAACTTAGTTGAGGCAAAAAGCGTTGCCGTCAAGACGCCGGATGTGACAATAAAGGTCAGTCCGCAGCGCATGGATCTTGTACAGATCCAATTAGTAGAGGGACGCCGCTGCATCGTAATTCCGATGGAGGACGGCGTACAAATTAATGGAATGAATGTAACTATGGAGGGTACAAATGGAACAGATTGAGAAGATCTTTAAGATCAGGGAGAACCATACGACAGTGAAAACAGAAATCATTGCCGGTTTGACCACATTTATGACGATGGCGTACATCATCGCCTTAAATCCGAATCTTCTGACTGGATTTGGTGCAGAGGGACAGAATTTATGGAATGGTGTATTTTTAGCGACTTGTATCGCATCCTTTATCGGTATGATGGTAATGGCGTTTGTTGCAAATAAGCCATTTGCCATGGCTCCTGGTATGGGATTAAACAGCTTTTTTGCTGTAGTTGTTGCCAATATTGTTGGTTTGACGGGCATGAGCTATCTGGAGTCTTTCCAGTCAGCACTGTGCATCATTTTACTTGAAGGAATTATCTTTATTATCCTGTCTGTATTAAATATTCGAGACAAGATTGTAAATGCGATTCCGCTTGGTGTTCGTCTTGGTATCTCCCCGGCAATCGGTCTTATGCTTTTAAATATCGGTGTTGGTTCCAACGCTGGTATCTATTCAGAGAATGGCGGACCATTCTTTGTAATGAGAGATTTCTTTGGTGCGTTGACACCGAGTGTTGCTCAGGATGCAATGGGAAGCGGCTACACCCAGATGGTTCTGACAGTAGTAACTATGTTTATCGGTTTATTTGTCATCATCGTTCTGGCACAGAAGGGCGTAAAGGCAGCTGTAATTCTTGGTATGCTTGCAGCATCTGTTATTTACTGGGCAGGTGAGGCAATCTTCCTTGGAACTAATCCATTTGCAGGTCTTGAGGGTGCAAGCTTCGTACCTCCATTTGCAGATATGGCAGAGACAACTCTGTTCCATTTTGATTTTGCAGGCTTTGTAAAGATCGGCTGGTTCACAGCAATCACACTTATCATTACCTTCTGCATTATCGATATGTTTGATACCATCGGAACACTTGTTGGTACCGCATCACGTGCAGGTATGGTTGATAAGGACGGAAATATGCCGCAGATGAAGGAAGCCCTGTTAGCAGATGCAGTTGGAACTGTAGCAGGTGCGCTGACTGGTACCTCAACAGTCACAACATTCGTAGAGTCTGCATCTGGCGTTGAGGCAGGCGGAAGAACTGGTCTGACTGCATTTACAACTGGAATCTTATTCCTGGCATGTATGTTCATCGCACCAATCGCAGCAATTATCCCGGCAGCAGCTACATCTTCAGCACTGATTTATGTTGGTATCCTGATGATCTCTGGTCTGTCAAAGGTAGACTTTACTGATATATATCAGACTGTTCCAGCAGCAATCATGTTAATCTCTATGCCAATCTCGGGATCTATCGGACATGGTATTGGTCTTGCACTGATCTCCTATACAATCATGAAGGTATTCACCGGAAAGGCAAAGGACGTATCTGTACTGACCTATATTATTTCAGCAATCTTCTTATTAAAGTTCTTCTTAGTAGTTTAAAAATAAAAAAGCATCGCCATCGAAAGTGATATGCTACCCTCATATAGGACAATGAAATATAAAAGTCCTATATGGGGGTAT
>ERZ836939.706-NODE-706-length-44125-cov-11.620377_pt1 | contig 44125 bp, 40 predicted proteins | sample MGYA00519912_ERZ836939 | MGnify/ENA primary metagenome ERZ836939 (study PRJEB31850, sample SAMEA3708810) | human gut metagenome | biome: human gut; feature: human-associated habitat; material: faeces | place: China | collected 2014 ...
AAAGAACCGTCTGCGGCTGCCCAAGAAAACAACTGATTTCCTATACACTTTTCTGCCTGCTCCAAAAGCCAAAAATCAGTCGGATACACGGAAAATTCTGTTCAGCAAATGCGCAGCACCCTTTTGAGGACAGGGGGTGTATTTCGGGAGAAATCTTTTTTAGTTGTCCTGTCCTCTTTGTGCGTGGCTGGATAATTTTGAAATGGGCTTCTGGATTTCAAACACGGCTGCGGAAAAAGAAAAAAGCGGTTTTTAAGTTGAACATTTAACAGATAATAGTGAATTTCTATACTTTTCTGTTAATTGTCTGACTTAAAAACCGCATTCTGTTTATTTGAAGTCCTTGAATATCTCTTTCATCGCTTCGTCCACTGTTGTTTTGATGCAGGACTGAATGACAGAGAAAATCATCTATTCAAGCTGCGTTTGTTGCTTCTTTTTCTTGCGCTTCTCCTGCGCTGTGTTGTCAATTCTCATTTCTTCACCTCCACTTTTGCGGTGAAGTGTATATTGGAAAGCTGGCTGCCGTTCTAGCGCTGTTCTTGAACGTTCTGCCGCATCTTCTTCCGCACTGCGGCTAAAATCTCTGTTGGGGTATAGCCGTCCTGATACATAGCCGGGTAATAGTCCGGCACATTCTTTTCTAGCATCGTGTTTTCTCCTTTTTCCTATATAAAAAGTGAACTGGACTGAAAACACCACTGCAATCTGAACTCCTCGGAGTTGGACACAGTGGTGTTTTTCTTATTTCTCATGTGTTTTCAATGCTTTCACGCCTTGCTTGGTGCAAAGTATCTTGGACACGAAAATCGAAAACACATAAAATCAGACCGCAAAACGTGAAAAGTACGGAAACCGAACTATGCAGTCCGGCTCATTTTTCCTCAGTTTGCTTGGCGTTTTCGTAGTATTCCTGTTCTCTCTTCGCGGGTGTCTTGTATCCGTTCTTTGCGTGCAGACGGCTCTCATTATAAAATTTGATATATTCTGTGACCGCCGCTCTGAGTTCCTGCTCGGAGCGGTATTTTGTTCGGTAGAGTTCTTCCCGTTTCATTGAAGCAAAGAACGACTCCATGACAGAATTATCATATGGAACGTGTGCGCGGGAAAACGACTGTGTCACGCCGAGCAATTGCAAATAGGCGCAAAAGGCATTTGAACGGTAATTGCTGCCGCGGTCTGTGTGAAACAACAAAGGAAGCTGCGGTTGCCGCTGTTCATACGCAATCTTAAACGTGCTTTTTACAAGCCACGTGCTGTTTTTCAGACCGATCCGGAAACCAACCACCATGCGTGCATACAAGTCGATAATTACGCATATGTAAAGCTCTTTTTCCTTGTAGCGGAAGTAAGTCACATCGCTGACCCAGATTTCATTCGGGCGCGTTGCGGCAAACTGCTGGTTGAGATAATTCTTGCACCGTTTGGTCTCCTTATCGTACTGTTTCTTCGCGCCCTGACGGATACTGCACAGCCCCATATCCTGCATTAGTTCACGCACCATTTGTTCGCTGACGCGGCAGCCTTGTTCCTTCAGGATGGCAGCAATTTTTCCAGCACCGTAGATCTGGCGGCCGTCATCGTAGACTGTTTGAATTTTCTGGCGAAGCTCCTCCCGGCGCTTGTCGTACCAAGCACAGCCGCGTTTGCTGCGCAGCAGATAATTATAAAAAGTGCCCCGCGGTACGCAGAGCGCATCACAGAGCATATGAACGCTGTATTGGTCATGCAGATCGTCGAGTACTTGCAGCCGGTTTTCCAGCGGTGCGGTTGCAGTGCAGGGTGCTTTTTGCAGGATGTCAATGATGCCCTTCAATCGGTTCACCTTGTTCTCTAGGTTGCGATAGTCCCGCAGTGTGAAGCTTGTTCCCTTTTCATAGGATTCTGCTCTTTCGTTGGCAAGCCACGCATAAATCGTGCTGCGCGGGATTCCTGTTTCGGTGACGAGCAGAGAAACGCGTTTCCCTGCTTTGTAGGCAGTGATGATATTTTGTTTTTCTTCTGATGTGTGTTTGCTGTTCATATGATCAGCTCCTTTCGGAGGATAGTATAGCAAGAGTTTTTTCGTATGCAACTATATATCTCAGTAGATTATCATGTGGCAGAAAAAGAATTTGCCTTTAGGTAAGATGACCGCAAAACTTCATTATTAACTACGATCTCATAAAGTTTGAACGTCGTTCGTGATTTTTTGCTAAAATACTTCCTTTTTTGCCAGCACTATAGTACACTATTTGCAAAGGGGGGGGAATATATCGTGGCAAATCAAAGAAAGAATATTCAGTTTGATCACTTTCGACCATATTATTTGAAAAGAAATGATGATGGAAGTACACAGGAATGCGCCTACGATTTAAAAGCCTTACTGCAATATGTGGCGAGCCAACCCTTTACTAACACAAAGAAACAGATATTAGGCGATACACATATGTTCCATGTGTGCAAAAGAGATGGCCAATTGAAAGTGTGGGAATTGCAGGTTCTGCATTTACGGGAAAAACTACTTCCGGGAATTGCGGATGACGCTGGAGCTTACGAACTCATCACGCTCGAAGAAAACCAGTATCCAGCAGAGTCTACTACGATGCTGTACGATGAAGTAAGCTGTACTTTGTATATGCAAAGAAATATATATGGTACATCAATAAAAGCGTTCGAGGAATTTTTGCAAAGAATCTCTCCTGAGGGAACATTGGTTTTACTTAAACCAATAATTTGTGGAAAGCGAATTGCGAAAATAACTACAGGCAAATTGTATCGCAAGTGTATTTTAGCGGTAGATAGCGAACAGTTAACAGAAGAGCAGCGTACGCAATCGCTTGGCAGAATCATTGACGATTTTAGAAGATATCAGGGGCGAATTGTCAAAATTGATCTGGGATTTGGGCGAAAGCGAAAAGGCCTTCTAAATTCTGGAGAAATCAGTTCGCTTGTCCATGAGGCATATAACTATCCTGGAACACAGAATTTAAGTGTCAGTGTTTCAGAAGATGAGGATACTGCATTTGAGACAATCAATTTACTGGATGATCGGGCATCATATAAAGTAACCATTGAATTTTCACGAGGTAACCCCATTACACACGAAAGGCTTTACAAAACGTGTTTAGGCGAGTTTAGAGAAGAGCATGAACCGTAATAATTGTGTGGGTGATATCGATGAAACAGAAAATATGCAATGTATGCATTATTCTTTTCCCAATTGCACTGGGAGTAGTCGCGGCGTTTCTGATTATCATCATGAAAGTGCCGGCAATAACGTTGCCACGAGTAGAATTTATTCTCAATGCAGTAATTTCTTGTGCAACAACCATTTCGGGTTTTGTAATCACATCAGTATCAATTCTGATTGGGGCAACATCCAGTGAAATTATGAAGGAAATTAAAGCGCAAGGAGGTTTTACAGAACTTCAAATTCGATATACAGAAGCGTTAATTTTAGGCATAATCACCATTGTATATTTTATTTTCTTAGGTGCCACGCTTGATGAAACGGCTTGTATTTGCAGGTTGTTTATATCAGTTAGCGCAGGAATCCTTGTCGCATATGGATATAGTGTAATTTCGGCAGGATACTACTTGCTGTCAATTATTGGGCTCCTTAATAAAATTAAATCGACTGTTACCACGCCATCTGTTCCATCAGGCGAGTTCGGCACAGGTGATAAATGAAAAAGCAACCGTATTACCGCTTCTTCGATAGTGATGAGAAAACGCGCAACGCAATAGAATGCTTTTTACATATTAAAATGAACCCACTTTTTAAGCAGTTTTATCGAAAAGTGGGTTCATTCTTGCCTTCAAAGCCTTGTAAAATCAGAACTTTTTTATTTCAACTTGTCCAAAACTATCAGAGCGAAAGGAAAAGAGCAACTATGAACGTCAGAAAACCTGTGGATTACGGCACGATGTACCGGGAATTGACTGCAATTCTTGCGCAGAATCTTCCGCAGATGGACGAAACCCATGCCATCGGCAAGGTCATCCACCAGCGTCCGGAGAAGGGCGCGGCGGTTGCAGCCGCAGAGTTTTTGCAGGCGAATTTCCCTGACCGCACAGGCTTTTCCCCACGCAATGTGCGCCGAATGCGCGATTTTTACAAGACCTATGAAAATGACCAAACGCGCCTCCGGCTGGCGATGAAAATCGGCTGGACGCTGAACGTGGTCATTATGGAAGCGGAGCTGACAAGCGAGGCTCGCGAGTGGTATCTGGAACAGGCACGGGAGCGGCAGTGGTCAAAGAAAGAACTGCTGAACATTCTCAGCAGCGGTTACGAACCAGATGCGGAAGCAGAGCAGAAAATAGATCAGGAAAACTCGTCTTTGCGTTTTCCTGAGAACTGTGGTATAATAAATCAGGAAATAAAGGAGCCGCCGCTATGCAGCCTTGCTATTACATCGTCGAAAGCCAAACAAGCGCAAAACTTCCTGCCTCTATTCGGGAAGCAACTGCCGCTGATTTTGAGCAGACAGCACAAGAGCATTGGCAAACCGACTGGCGCACGGATTTTATTCAGGATGCTGCGCTCGAAAAATATGCGCTGGAACTGGATGCGACCAGAGAGCTGGTCGGACTTGCCGCTTACCGGGATATGCCGGAGGGCGTGCTGGTTTATGTGGAGTATATGGAGAGTGCGCCCAGCGGAAATCCGACGCTGTCCGAGCCTAGAAAATACACTGGGATCGGTGCAGCACTGCTGGCGTTCGGAATTCAGCTTTCCATCGATTACGGCTACGGCGGTGCAATTTATTTGAAAGCGAAAACGACGCAGCTTCGGGAACACTATATGCGAAATTACGGCGCGATCCCATTCAGCCGGTTTGACCCATTCCTGCTTCTGATCGACGGCGATGCTGCACGGGAATTATTCGGGCAATACTTGAAGGAGGTCTGACAGATGCAGAACAAAAAATATCTGGAACTGGACGCGCTTGCCGCGCCGAACGGCTATGTCGCGCCTCCGACGAAAGAGGATCTGGCCTACGTCGTCCACTTCCGCAAAACCTGCCAGCGGTATCAGATCGATTTTGCAAAGGCTGATTCGGACGAACGCGACTTCGTGATCCACATGGCAGAGAAAACATTTTTGCAGAAGCGTGCTTAATTTTACTGCTGATAGAAACCGCTCCAACAAGACAGGGGTTCATCTATAGTGTAGTGAAAACACATCAAGCTGCACCCAAATAGATGCCGCTGCGAAAAGCCCAGAAGTTTCAACGACTTCCGGGCTTTTTTGCGCCCATTTTTAGAGGCGTGACAAAAAGATGCCAAAATGGGCTTTGGCAAATTCGATGGACCTGTACCTTTACCCACGGCGTTTTGAGCCGTTTTTCTGAGGACTTTTCGGAAAAGTGGCTCTTTTTTGTCCTCGGCAAAGTGTAGAATTTTGACTGGCGTTTTTGTTGGTCCTGCCGAATGTGCACTCCAAGCACAGATGCCAGCGCGTTAGCCGGCTGTGCGACGTTTCAGACGTTAAAACCGCAGGCATGCCCCATCCCACTCCAGGACGAAACCACGGCGTATTGGCGATGCTGGGACGCGAGAAAGCAAAACACCCGCTGCCAGTTCAGCGGGGGGCGTTTATCTGCTGGCTCTCAGCAGAGCATCGGTTTTTAATGTCACGCCCATCATGTCTTTGTGGGCTTCGCGGGTGTCCCGGCAGAGCGGCGAGAGAAACGTCAGCGCGTTCTGAATGCGGCTCAGATCAGACGCAGAGAGCGTATTCTCGCGCAGATGGCGCAGCACCCGGCGATAGGATTCGCGGAGCCTTGCGTCCACGGACGGCTGGAAGAAATAGTTTGAAATCAGGCCGCCGATCAGCGCGGCTTCGTTATCGGTGTACTGCATGGTGATTGCCCTCCTCTACAATGTTCACGCAACAAACGCGGCAATCATACCACAAGATGCGGTACCGGTCTATATCAGAAAACGGGCGAAATAAGAAACATCGCCCGCAGGCGAAGCCTGCGGGCGATCCGTTTCGTTCATAGACCCGCATCTGGCGGCGGTGTGGGGTCTCACAGGCTGAGGCAGGCATAATAAATGGCGCCGACGGCCTGAGCGAACTGGGCGACGGTATAAATGGGATGCGCGGCAAGCTGCTGCATGAGGGCGGTATTGGCCAGCGCGTCATTGGCGGCGTGCTGGACGAGCTGCGGCTCGCGCCGGTGCGCGCCCTCGCAGAGCAGGCGGAAGCAGACCTCATTTTTGACCAGCCGGCCAAACAGCGTGCGGGACTGCACGCCGGGGTGCAGCAGAAGCTCCGTCTGCTCCCAGGTGACTGCCATATGCTCGCCGATCTGGCGGAAAATTTCCTGACACGCGGGACTGCCCGCTGCGGCCTTTTCCATGAAAAATTCCAGACATGGCTTCCGCATATCCTGTGGTTCGGTCGGCACGAGCAGTTTTTCGCCCTGCCAGCGGAACAGGCCACGCGCCATGGCCTCCGCCCAGAGGTCCGGCTCCTGCTGTGGCAGATATTTCGCGGCCAGACGGAAAACGCCGGACTGGCACGGATATTTCTGCAGCGTGCCGGGCAGATTGGTGTTGAAATTCAGAACGCTCCTGGCGTCGTCGGCATCAAACTGCCGCTGACGATAGCTGCCGAGGTCGATGATGAAGTTATAGACCTCCAGCGGGATCTGAGGGATGGAGCCGTCCGCGCGGACCCAGCCGGTGCCAAGCTCCGTGCCCAGCGTGTGCGCGAAAAAGCCCTGCGAGGTATCCGCGCCGGCAGCCGCCTGCTCAACGGCTTCAGTGAAGGCTGCCATCGGGCCGTCGTTTGTGAGAAGGACGCGGTTCTCGGAGCCGGTATAGGCAGCGAGAAGCTCGCGCAGGCGGCCGACCTTTGCAAATTCCGTCTCATAGTCCAGAGCCGGATTATTGCGCATGCCGCGGGTCTTATAGGTCTCGCCGCCGACGATGCGGTTATCAATGACTACGTCCGGAAAGCTCAGGCCGATGGCGTCAAAGCTGCGCAGTTCCTGCCCTGCGGCGGCCTCCATCTGCGCAAGTGCAGCTTCCATGCCGGCGCGGTCGGCGTGCTTGTCCAGTGCCTCCTGCACGATGCGTTCCTGTTTGCCGCAGGCAGCCAGACTTGCCGCTGCGCGCAGAAGGCGCGTGAGGAAGACGATCGGCTCCGTCAGCTGATCAGCCTGCGTGAATGCGGCGGGGAACCAGTCAAACTCCTTGAATACGCAAAGATCTCCGTTCACGCTGGCGCAGAGCTTGATATCCGTGCCGCCGACGTCGATCCCAAGCAGCATGGCGTGCGTTGCGCGTGCGGGAAGCCGAGAAAGAACCGATGCGCCGGTGCAGACCGGAAGGGACTGCGCCTCCGGCTCGTCGCAGAGGGGATGTGTCCGGAAGGAAAAGCCTTCTGCATCCGGCAGCAGGGCAGTGAGAATGCGGTCGTTGACGTTCAGGCACTTTCCGTATCCGGTACGCTGCAGACGGGGCGTATGCAGCTGAAAAACCTCCGGGAGCGTCGCGACAAGCGCCTGCAGCGCCTGATCGGCGGGATCAAAATACAGATCCACGGCACGCGCGCCGAGCGAGGAAAGAAGATTATAGAGAAATGCATGAATATATTCGGCGAGGAACGCGGCCTCCTCCGTGCAGTCCGCGGGCGGCAGCTGCAGCGGGAAGCTGCGGGCTGTCCCGTCGTAGAGCGTCAGCTGGAGATGAAACGGTCGCGTGCCGGTCTTTTGAAAATCGCGATAGACGTCGGTCAGGTAGACCGGCAGGTCTGCGTGAGCCTGCTGCAGGAACTTCTGTTGCATGGAATTACTCCTTTATAATGTGGTTGACGCCCGCGCGCTGGACGATCGAATAGAATCGGTCCATTTCCTGCGCGGAAAAGGCGCTGCCGCCAACCGGATATGCCCGGCTGAGCGACTGATATTTGCTTCTGCACAGCGGATTGAAGTTCAGAAGCTCATAGCAGACCCCGGGCGCGCGCGCGGCAAGATAGCAGGCGATGGCGTGCAGATTCTCTGCGTCTGCCGTATAGCCGGGGATAAGCGGCGTGCGCACAAGGACGTCCGCACCGCTGTCGCAGAGCAGCTCAAAATTGCGGAGGATCGGCGCGTTATCAACGCCAAGCACGGCTCTATGCCGGACAGGGTCGAAAAGCTTGATATCGATCAGGAAATGGTCTGTGACCGGCATCAGACGGCGGACGGTTTCCTCCGGGGCATAGAGGCTCGTTTCGATGGCGGTGTCGACGCCGGCCTTTTTGCACAGGGCAAGCACCTCGCAGGCAAACTCCGGCTGGGCGAGCGCTTCTCCACCCGAGAGTGTCACGCCGCCCTGCGAGCCGAAGAACACACGGTCGCGCAGCAGAAGAGCAGCGGCCTGTTCGGCGGAGATCTCTTTGCCGCACAGCTCCATCGCGGCTGCGGGGCAGGCCGTGACGCACGCGCCGCATGCATCGCAGCGGGTGCGGTCAATGACCGGGCAGGGCTGCATGGAGATAGAGCCTTTTTTGCAGGCCTGCGCGCAGCAGCCGCACTGCAGGCACTGGCTCTGCCGGTGCCACAGCTGCACCTCGCGGCGCAGCCCCTCCGGATTCTGACACCACGGGCAGCGCAGAGGGCAGCCCTTCAGAAATAGGGTCGTCCGCAGCCCCTCGCCGTCATGGACGGCGAAGCGCTTGCAGTCAAAAATCACACCGGTCATACGCCTTCATACGCCCTTCTGGCAATGATCTCGTCCTGCAGATCCGGGGCAAGCTCCGTAAAGTAAGCTGTGTAGCCTGCAACCCGGACGGTCAGGCCACGGTATTTTTCCGGTTCGCGCTGCGCCGCGCGAAGATCGGCTTCATTCAGCACGTTGAACTGGATATGGCTGATGCCGAGCGCGCAGACCGCACGCAGGAGCTGAGTGAACTTCCGGATCCCCGTGTCTGTCTGGAAAAACGCAGGCAGGAACTTCATGTTGAGCAGCGTCCCGTTGCTGGCCCTGCGGAACGGCAGGCGCGCGACGGACTGCAGAAGCGCGGTCGGTCCGCTGGTGTCGCGTCCATACATGGCGGAAACGCCGCCGTCGGCCAGTGGATCTCCGGCCAGACGGCCGTCCGCCGATGCGCCAACGTTCTGCCCCATGGGGACATGCGCCGAGACGGTATAAAGCCCCATCTGATAGATGCCGCCGCGGCCGTTGCGGTATCGCTCCAGACGCGAGGCAAAATAATTGACCCATTTTGCGCCGATTTCGTCGACCCAGGCGACATCGTTGCCGTATTTGGGGACTTTGTGGAGAAGCATCGCGCGAAGAAGCGGATCGTCTTCAAAGTTGGTCCGCATCGCGTGCAGAAGGCGTTCGGCAGAGACTGTTTTTTCTTCATAGACGAGCTGACGGATCGCAGCGAGTGAATCGGCTACGTTTGCGACCTGAATGGCCTGTACGCCGGTGAGGTTATAGTGTGCGCCGCCGCGTGTGACGTCAAGCCCCTTTTCCATGCAGTCGTCAATGACGGCGGACAGGAAGGGCGTGGGCAGGAGCTTCGCGTGCATCTGCTCCACAACAGCGATGCAGGCAGCCATTTTATCGCAGAATGTATCGATCTGCGCGGCAAATGCGGCCTCCAGCTCGGCATAGGTTTCGTAGGTCGTGAGATTCCCGAGATCGGAGCCGAGCGGCCTTCCGGTCAGAAGATCGATGCCGCCGCTGAGCGTCAGCTCCAGCGCTTTGACAAGATTGAACATGGCAGCGTCGCTCCAGCCGAGGGCGTTGCCGTGCGTGGTCAGCTCCACACAGCCGACGATTGCGTAATTGCGTGCGTCGTGGTCGCTGATGCCGTGCGCCGTAAGCGCAGGAATGACGGCCTCGTCGTTGAAGATCTGCGGCATGCCGCTGCCGAGACCGATGACCCGACTGGCTGCCTCCAGCAGCTCCTGCGGAGAATCGCGGAAGATGCGGAGCGAAAGATTGGGCTGCGGAAGCAGGAGCAGCGCCTGCGCCCGCAGGAACAGATAACTCAGCTCGTTCGACGCGTCGCTGCCGTCATCCTTCTGGCCGCCGATGGCGACATTGAAGCCGATCGGGAAGCCGGCAAAATAGCGCGCGCTGCCAGAGTTGCGCAGATAGACGATCTCGTTGAATTTGAGCCACAGACACTGTGTGATCTCCAGTGCGTCGCTGTCCGTCATGCCGCGGGTGCGGCTGAACCGGTAATACGGGTACAGATACTGATCCATCCGTCCCGGAGAAAATGAGGAGGCGTTGCCCTCCATCTGCAGAATGACATACAGAAACCACGTGGCCTGCACGGCTTCCTGGTACGTTTCGGCGGGAGCCGAAGCAAGCTTGCGGCAGATGCGCGCGATCTCGCGGAGATTTTCTGCGTCAGGACCGGCGGCCATCCGCTCTGCCAGATCGGCATAGCGGCGCATGAACGTGCAGGCACCGTCCATCACAAGGATGATGCTCTCATAAAAATCGCGGTGCGCCGCATCGGCCGTTTCCAGACGCACAGCAGCCTGTGCGCGCAGGCCGGCGGGGCCGAGACGGAGCCACTTCTCCGTATTCGGGCAGATATGGCCCTGCGAATGATCCTTCTGGTTGATCTTTGCGACCTTTGCAATGGCGTCTACCTCCGGGCCGATCGCGGCGCGCACCTGGTCTTCGAGCGAGCGGCCCTTCCAGTAGGGCAGGATCTTCGTGCGGAACTCCGTGATATCCTCCGGCCGGACCTGAAAGCGGTCCTGCGCGCGAGTCGGCAGCGTTTCAAATTCACGGTCGACCCACGATGCGCCGGTCTCCGGAAAGACGACGCCTGCACGCACACCGGGCGTGCGGTTGCCGACGATCCGCTCCTCGGGTTCCAGACGGATGGACATCCGTGTGAGCGCGGCCTGCAGGGCGCGCGCCCTGCGGATGCAGGGCGGCTGCCCCTCGGTCTGCTGATAGACCTCGGTGACGATCCGGGCCTGCTCGATGCTGACATAACGCGGCTCGTCCAACATTTTCTCCTTCAGAACGGAAATACGCTCGCTGCCGGGCAGCGACAAAATAGCGGAATAGTCCATAAAGCGTCTCCTCCAGGATTTGATAAAACCAATTTAGCACACGGCAGGGACAAAGCACACTCACAGAAGTGGACGAAAGGTATACGATTATGAACAGCTGGCTGCGGCGGCACTTGACGCGGCGGCGGAAAGATGATAAAAAGGAGAAAAGCGCAAAACAGGAGGGTGAGCGGATGAATTACGAAGAAAAACTGCAGATCGTTCAGGCCGGCTGCCCGAAACTGCGCTTCAGCGCGCAGTTCACCGACCAGAGCAGCCAGTGGAACTACAGCAGGCATGCGCACCCTTATCTTGAACTGCTGTATTTTACCGAGGGCGGCGGCGGGATTGATGTTTCCGGACAGCGGCTCTGCGCCGGGATTCTGGATACGATCGTCTATCCCGCGGGCTGGGAGCATCAGGAGCAGGCCAGCGCTGCCCGGAAGCGGGAGATCATCTGTCTGTGGATCGAGCTGCCGGAGCTGCAGCTGGAAAAACCGATCCAGATCCGGGATCATGATAATCTGTTCGGAAGGCTGTTTTCCTATCTCTACCGCGAGGCCAGCCGGCCGGATGCGTCGGAGTATGTGCTGGAATATGGCATAAAACTTTTGCTGACGGAGCTTCTGCGCTGTGACGCGCATCAGACGGGGACACCGGAGCGGCTGCAGCTGGCGATGCAGTATCTGCAGGCCAACTACGCAAAGCCGATCACGCTTTCTCAGCTGGCCGCGCTGGAACATGTGAGCGTCTCCTATCTGTCACGGCAGTTCCGCCGGTATACGGGAAAGACCGTCATTACGTATCTCAACGAGCTGCGGGTACAGGCGGCGCAGGCGCTGCTGATTCAGACGGACGAGCCGGTCGAGACGATCGCGGAGCGGGCAGGCTTTGAGTCGCCCAAGTATTTCAGCCGGATCTTTCGTGCGAAGATGGGGATATCGCCGAAAAGCTACCGCGCGCAGATGCGAAAAATATAAATGGAAATGGCCGCAGAAACACTTCTGCGGCCATTTTGCCGGGTGTCAGTCTTTTGCTGCCGGGTATTCGTTGCAGAGCAGGCGGTAGGGGGGCTCGTCTTCTTCGATGGCGGGGAAGCGGCCGACGGGGGGATTAAAGCGGTTGTCGGTATTGTCGTCGTTGCATCGGCTGACCTCGCCGAGCAGGACGGGGCCGGAGCCGGGCTCGACGTTGAAGTCGTGGTACAGGTACTGCGGGATGTGAATGCTCTCGCCCGGGGTCAGGCGGATCTGCGTGCCGGCCGGGACGGTATAGGCCTTGCCGTCGCAGTGGACAGTCACGTCGGAGACCTTGTCGATGGACTCATCGGGCAGGCTGTTGTAGACGCGGATGAGCACGTTGCCGCCGCCGCGGTTGATGATGTCCTCGGTCTTGTACCAGTGGAAATGGTTTGGGGAATACTGCCCTTCCTTCATGTAGAGCAGCTTCTCGGCGTAGACCTTCGGATACTTGTCCTGCATGGCGCGATTGCCGTTGCGGATGGTGATGAGTGAGAAGCCGACCTTGTCAAAATCACCAAGGCCGAAATCTGTGATGTCCCAGCCGAGTATGCAGTCACGGACTTCGTCATATTCGTGTCCTTTTGACTTCCATTCTTCGGGCGTGAAGCTGCAGAACGGCGGCAGGTAGCAATGCTCCTGCCGGCACATGGCCTCAAGCTCCTTGAGCGCTTTGTTGATCTCTGAACGTTTCGTGAGCGCCCTCCTTCTTGCCTTCTCTCTACAAAATAATGCACAGAATGCGGGAAAAGTCAAGTGGGGATTTCCATCAAAAAAGCCGCTCCCGGCCGGGGCGGCTTTTTTGATGGGAGAAACGCTTATTCTGCGACGCCGCACCAGTCGAGGATGGTGCCGGCGAGGATGCGGATGGAGTCGAGATAGTCCTGTACGCGGACCCATTCGTTGTTGGCGTGCATCTGCTCGGTGCTGCCCGGCCCGAAGATGACGGTCGGCGTGTCGCCGTACATGTTCATGTGGCGGATGTCTGCCGCGCCCTGACGGCCGCTGATGGTGGGCGCGCGGCCCATCTGGTCTTTAAACTGGCCGATCAGCTCCTGCACAATGGGGCTCTCAACGGGGATCTCGGAGGGCTCGGCAAAGTAGCCGGTGAAGATGACCTCGGGCGGATAGTCCTTGAACCAGGGATTCCGGGCGCTGACGCGCTCGGTGATGAAGCGGACGAAATCCGCCTTGACGGCCTTGGAATCCTCGCCCGGCACGGTCGCCATCGAGCCCTTGAGCACGCAGCTGTCGGGGAAGGCGCTGTTGTAGGTGCCGCTGTCGAACTGGCCGATGGCACAGGGGATGGAGCTCGGGATATCGGGATAGAGCGGATGCGAGATCTTACTCATGCGCAGCGCCTCGTACTCCTCCACAGCCTTGCAGACGAGATAGCCGAGGTCGATGCCGCTGACTCCCTCGCGGTGCTTCTGGATGCCGGCGGCCTTGCCCTTGACGTTGATGGTGAACCAGATCCGGCCGATCGAGCCGGGCTGGACACACATGCTGGAGGTCTCGCAGCAAATGCCGGCGTCGGCCTTGTAGCCCTTCATGACGCAGGCCAGCGTGCCGTTGCCCGTCAGCTCCTCGTCCATGACGTATTCCACGATCAGATCGCCCTTGAGCCGGATGCCGCAGGCCTGGATGGCGCGGATCGCCATCGTCATGGCGGCGGCACCGGATTTCATGTCGGAGGTGCCGCGGCCGTACATTTTGCCGTCCGCAATATCGGCCGACCAGGGGTCATGCTGCCAGTTGTCGAGCGAGCCCTCAGGGATAACGTCGATGTGGCCGTTGAACAGCAGCGACCGGCCGCCGCCCGCGCCCTTCAGCGTGCCGACGACATCCGGACGGCCCTCATAGGGCTGCGCGGGCGCGACATATGCAGGGTGCTTCTGCAGCTCCTCGAGAGACGGAACGAACGAGTCGACCGCCAGGCCCATTTCTGTCAGCGTTTTGGCCATAAATTCTTGGATCGGGCCTTCATTGCCGGTGACGCTGGGGATGCGGATCATCTGCTGGAGAAATTCGATCTGCTCCTGCTCATGACTTCTGAGCCAGGACATGACAGCTTCTTTTTTCATGGTTGCAAGCTCCTTTTCATCGAAAATACGCGAAGGGCGGCATGTATCATTGTCAGTATAGCAGGGCCGATTTTTGGTTTCATTGTCTGTTTCAAACAAAAACTAAATTTAACATTTGTATCTTTGGTACATCGAATTTTCTGATTCTTCCAGAGGCTTTCTGTTATAATAAGAAAAAACGGCGAAGCGCCGCAGAAAAGGACGGATCGCGTATGGATCTTCTGGTGCAGGACATCATCAAGCTCTATCCCCTCTCCCGGGCAAGGCTGCTTGCGGGAAAAAGCGGCCTGATGCGGACGGTCGCGTCCGCCAACATTCAGGAGGTGCCGAATGTCGAGCGCTGGCTGCGGCGCGGCGAGGTGCTGTTCACGGCTGGATATGCCTTCCGTGAGCTGGAGGATCTGGGCGCGTTCATGGAGCGCATCGAGCGCGCAGGCGTGTCGGCCGTCTTTGTCAAGCCCGGGCAGTATCTGCAGGCGGTCCCCCGGGAAATGATCGATGCGGCGGAACGGCTGAAGCTGCCGCTGTTCTCGCTGCCGGAGGATATCTCCTATATGAACTGCATCGTCCCGATCTTTGAGCAGCTGACGAACCGGCAGCTCATGCTCCTGCGCCGGACGGAGAGCATCTATGCCCAGCTCATGCAGACCATCGTCCGCCAGGAGGGACTCGACGGCATCTGCGAGACGCTCCACTCCGTGACCGGACAGGAGATCGTGATCCTCTCGGCCTCCGGCAAGCAGATCCTGGCCAAATGCGTCGGGCAGTACGGCGATGAGGATCTCGATGAGGACCAGCTGGAGTTCATCCGCTATTTCTTTGAGCAGAGCGCCGGGCAGCGGCGGCTGCGGGAGCTGAAGCCGAACCAGTGCGGCAATCTGATCCTCGGCGAGCGGCACGCGCTCTGCGTGCCCATTTACGCGCAGACGGAGAAGATCGCCTACCTGCTGCTCAGCTGCACGCAGTGGCATATCCCGGATATGGACGTGATCGCGTTCGAGCACGCAAGCTCACTGATCGCCATCGAGCTTCTGAAGGAGCGTGCGCTCGTCGATAAGGAGCAGAAGGTCCGCGAAAAGCTGCTCGAAGACGTGTTCATGAAGCGCTACGCGGACGAGCAGATGCTCTACCGCCGCGGTTTCTCGCTCGGCATCGACCTCAAGAAGCCCTACGCCGTCTTTACGATCGACCCGGATGAGTTCGAGCATTTCGTCCGCAGCGAGATGCGGGCCTCCACGGAAGCGGAGGTCCAGACCATCAAGGACGGCATCCAGAGCATCATCTATGCCGAGATGACCGCCTGGCCGCACCCGACGCTGCTGATGAACAGCAGCGTGCGCGTCTACGGCCTCGTCACGATCCGACACACGGAGGATAAGGCCGCGCTGCAGCGCGTGCTCGGAAGCATTGTGCGGCGGCTGGCGAATTTCTGTCCGAAGCTGCGCTTTCAGATCGGCATCAGCCAGGTCAAATCCGCGGTGCAGGACGCGCCCTCGGCCCAGCAGGAGGCAGCGCTCGCGGCTTCCTGCGCGAAGCTGCCGCAGTTTGAAAAGGAAGACGGCATCGTCTTCTTCGAAAATCTCGGCGCGCTGCGCTTTTTGAACGAACTGAAGGATTCCTCCGCCATGCAGAGCTATTACGAGGAGCACATGAAGGCCCTGATCGACTATGACCGCGAGCACAATACGGAGCTCGTCAATACGCTCGAGTGCTATTTTCGCTGCAACCGCAATCTGCGCGTGACCGCCGAGACGCTCTTCATCCATAAAAACTCCGCCATCTACCGCATCCGCAAGATCGAATCGCTGACCGGCAGCAGTATCTCCGCCGGCGCCGACGCCTTCGACCTGCAGATGTGCCTGCTGCTCAAGACGCTTTTCCCTGCCGATCATGCATAAGACCGCGGCGGTTTTTCTCCGCCTTTTTATGCAGGTAGTCGGGCCGAACTTTCAAAATCTGTGCGCTTGAAACAAATTATTTGCCGCAATCTTATATTGCTGAAACAATGACGCCGAAAAAGGCCGGTGCTATAATTTTTAGCGTAAGATGTTCACGTGCAGCTGCGAGAACAACACAGAAACACCGGAAGACCCGAATCTACTCTACAGAGTCCGCCCGCGGCTTTTGCGGGCAGACCGGAAAGGCGGCATTTATGGCCAATTTATCTGTCAATTACTGCGGCGTCAACTACCGCAATCCTCTGGTTCTCGCATCGGCCACGCCCGGCTGGGACGGTGAAGCCATGCGTCTGGCCGGCGAAGCCGGGATCGGCGGCGTCATCCCCAAGACCATCGGCCCCAAGCAGGACTGGGCGGATCATCCGCGCAACGGCAGAATGTTCCTGCATCGCTACAACGGCAAGCCCATCGGCCAGGTCAACATGGAGCTGTTCTCCACCATGACCCGCGACGTGTGGATCGACCGTGAGCTCGAGATCGCCAAGAAGAGCGGCGCGACCATGCACATCAGCATCCTCGCCATGCCCGATCCCGACGATACGGCCCGTCTGGTCGAGGATATCCAGAACACCGGCATGGTCGACCTGTTTGAGCTGAACGTCTCCTGTCCCATGCCTGCGTCCACCGTCGGCATGCACATCGGCAAGAACCCGTCTTTGCTGAAGCGGCAGATCGAGGCCGGCAAGTCCGTCGCCAAGGTCCCGTTCACGGTCAAGCTGACCCCGAACGACTGCGATCTCGTCGAGGTCGCCACCGTCGCCAAGGAGGCCGGTGCAGACGGCCTGACCATCAGCAACTCCATCCGTTCCTTCGCCGGCGTCGATATTGAGACCGGCCATCCCTACCTGCGCAGCTACGGCGGCTATACCGGCCCGGCCATCCGCCCGATCATCATGCGCAAGCTCTCTGAAGTCGCCCGCAACGTGGACATCCCGCTGTCCGGCGTCGGCGGCGTCGGAAGCTACCGCGATGTGGTGGAGTATATCATGCTCGGCGCAACGACGGTGCAGCTCTGCACGGCTGTCATGTGGAACGGCTACGGCCAGATCACCAAGATCCTGAAGGATCTCGACGCCTGGATGGACCAGAAGGGCTATAAGTCCTTCGACGAGATCCGCGGCATCGCGCTTAAGGATATCACCACCGTCGAGAAGCTGGCGGAAATGCCGCCGCTGTTTGCCGAGATCGACGCGGACAAGTGCACAGGCTGCGGCCTCTGCAAGCGTTCGTGCTTCTATCGCGCGATCGAAAAGCAGGGCGACGTCTGCGCCGCCGACAAGAGCAAGTGCGACGGCTGCGGCCTCTGCGCCCAGCTCTGCCCGGCCAAGGCGATCACGCTGAGATAAGACATTGACACAGCATGGCACAGGCAGGCAGCTGCCTGCGCCATACTGTGCGATTTTCATATATGGAAACCATCGATATCAGACGAAAGAAAGACATGGAGGAAGACGTACTATGAAGAAAATCCTTGCATTGCTGCTTGCATGTATCATGCTGACGGCCGTTCTGACCGGCTGCGGAAATAAGAGAGCATCGACAGAAACCGCCGCACAGCCGGCCACGGCTGAGCAGACGGACGCCACCGCTTCTGACGGCGCGACCTATACGCTGAAGCTTGCACACGACGCCAACACGACCTCTGCCTACCAGCTCTCTGCGCTGGAGCTCAAGCGGATGATCGAAGAGAAGTCCAACGGCCGCATCAAGGTCGAGGTCTATCCGGCCCAGCAGCTCGGCTCTGCGCAGGAAATGATCGAAGGCATGCAGATGGGCACCATCGAGGCAACGCTCCTGCCGACGGCGAAATTCGGCGGCTTCGACCAGACCATGAACATTCTGGACATGCCCTTCCTGTTCCCGGATGAGGATACGCTGTATGAGATCATGAACGGAGAGCTCGGCGAGCAGGTCATGGCTGGTCTTCCCGATATCGGCATCCGCGGCTGCGCGTTCTACGGCAACGGCTTCAAGGCCATCACGAACAACATTCACCCGATCGAAAGCCCGGATGATCTCAAGGGCCTGAAGATCCGCACCATGGAAGCGCCGCTCATCATGTCGACCTATTCCGCCTGGGGCGCGAACCCGGTCCCCGTTGATTTCAGCGAGCTCTATTCCTCCCTGCAGCAGAACGTCGTCGACGGCCAGGAAAACCCGTATCTGACCATCTCGGATATGCGTTTCTACGAGGTCCAGAAGTACATGACCATCAGCAAGCACGCGTACCTCTCCTATGTTCTGACTTTCTCCGACGCGTTTTTGAATGGTCTGCCCGAAGATCTGGAGCAGATCGTGATGGACTGCGGCAAGGAATGCGTCCAGTATCACCGCGACCAGATGGCCGAGCTGAACCAGGGCTACTACGACAACATTGCCGCGAGCGGCATTGCCATCAATACCCTGACGGATGAGCAGCGCGAGGCGTTCAAGGACGCGTCTGCGTCTGTCTACGATGAATACAGGGACAAGATCGGCGGCGATCTGCTCGATGCGGTCGTTGCGGCCTGCGCAAAGTAAAGCGCCTGTGCGCTCGGAGGTTCTATGCTGAATAAAATCGATAAGGTGCTTACGCATGTTGAAAACGCGATCACAGGCTCTTTGTTTATCGCGTCGCTTCTGGTGCTCGGCTGGAACATCATCATGCGGAAGGTCTTCCATAACGCAAGTACCTGGGCGGAAGAAGCGATCCGCTATGCGATCATCTGGGTCACCTTTGTGGGCTCCAGCCAGTGCGCCAAGTCCGGCAACCACGTCGGCATCGACATTCTGGTCGAGGCGCTGCCCAAGGGCTGCAGAAAGTATGTCTATGCGTTCTCGTCGCTGCTGGCCTGCGGCTTCTGCGTGTTCTGCGCGTGGTACGGCTGGTCTCTGACCGACATGGTCATCACGAATAACCGCGTCAGCGCCGCTATGGAAATGCCCATGTGGATTCTGTATATCTCGATCCCCATCGGCTTCGGCCTGACGGCCATCCGCTTCCTGATCGACGCGATCCAGAAGCTCCGGCAGGACGAAAAGCCGGCGATCGACAAGACGGATGACGGCGAGATCGACATCAGTATGATGTGAGGGAGGAAAACAGATGATTGCAACATTATTCATTGCGCTTTTTGTGCTGCTGTTTCTGGGAACTCCCGTCTTTGTCGCCCTCGGTCTGTCTGCAGTCCTCGCGCTGGTCGGTTTTTCCGACCTTCCGCTGATGGGTGTTGCCCAGCGTCTGATCAACGGTGTGGATAAATTCTCGCTGCTGGCGGTCCCGTTCTTCATTTTCGCGGCGAACGTCATGAAAAACGGCGGTATCGCCAAGCGGATCATGAACTGGGCTAAGACCATGGTCGGCAGCTCGCGCGGCAGTCTGGCGGTCACGACGGAGGTCTCCTGCATGTTCTTCGGCGCGGTCTCCGGCTCGTCTCCGGCGACGGTCGTTGCGATGGGCAGCATGATGTATCCGGAGCTGATCAAGGAAAAATACCCGAAGCGGTTTTCACTGGGCCTGATCACGGCGGCCGGTTCTGTCGCCATTCTGATCCCGCCGTCGATCAACATGATCGTCTACGGCACGGTCACAGGCGCGTCGGTCGGTGCGCTGTTCATGGGCGGCATCGGCGCCGGCCTGATCTATGGCCTGGCCTATATCGTCTACTGTCTCTGGTACGCCAAGAAATATAATATCCCCAAGGGCAAAAAGAGCACCGGCCGGGAAAAATGGGCAGCCACGAAGGATGCGGCCTGGGCGCTCGGCGTTCCGGTCATCATCATGGGCGGCATTTACTCCGGTGTTTGTACGCCGACGGAAGCTTCCGGTGTGTCGGCTCTGTACGCGATCATCATCAGCATGCTCGTCTACCGCGAGATGGACCTGAAACAGCTCTGGAAGACCTGCATCGACTCGGTCAAGGCCTGCGCACAGGTCATGGTCATGCTGGCGACGGCGTCGATCTTCAGCTGGGTCCTGACGGTCGGTCAGGTGCCGCAGACGGTCGCAACGCTCATCGCCGAGGCGAATTTCTCTCCGTTTATGTTCCTGATGATGGTCAACGTCCTGTTCCTGATTGCAGGCATGTTCATTGACGGCTCGTCCGCCACGATCATCCTGGCGCCGCTGCTCTATCCGGTCGCGGAATCACTGGGCATCGATCTGGTGCATTTCGGCGTCATGATGGTCGCAAACATTGCCATCGGCATGTTCTCGCCGCCCTTCGGCCTCAACCTGTTTGTCGCGCAGCCGGTCACGGGCGCAAAGATGAAGGATATCATCGCCGGCGTGTTCCCGTATCTGGCGATCAGCCTGATCGCATTGATCGTGATTACCTACGTCCCGCAGATTACGCTCTTTATCCCGCGGCTCGTCTATGGCGGCTGACATTGGAGCATAAAAGATTCCCAATCCCTTTCCATCGGCGGCACTGGCCCTATCGGCCAGTGCCGCTGTCCTTTTTCTTTCCGCTGCGGCGGATATGGCCCTGCAGTCTCGGCTTCGCTGGGCCAGTCCTCTTTACACGAGGAAGCCTTTGACCCCTGCAAATGAAGTCCGCACATAAGAGAAAAATATGGCCGCCGGAGATAACCGGCAGCTGCAGAGGCCAACATTGCCGCCCCGGCTTCGCCGAGCCGCCTCCCAGAAAGAGGGCCGCTTCAACCCCGCACGGATAGGAAACAAAAACCCCGCCGGAGCTCTGGGGCTCCGGCGGGGGTGTTTTTTTTGGGGGGGATCAGCGGCTCTTGCGGCCGCTGAAGTGGATAACGAGGCCGATAACGAAGCCGAGGCAGGCGGGGAGGAGCCAGCCGAGGTTCAGGTCGAACAGCGGCAGGTACTGCCGGGCAAAGGCGACCAGCCGGTCGAGATGCAGCGAACTCTGCACGCCTGCGGGCAGCGTCTTCATGAAATCGAAGATCGCGGCAGCCCAGGTGAAGGCCATGACGGAGATATAGACGGCCTTGTCATGGTGGAAGAACTTTCCGATGAAGGCCAGGATGATCAGCGCGATCGCAGGCGGGTAGATGAGCATGAGCACGGGGATGGAATACTCGATGATGGCGCTCAGACCCACATTGGAGACCGCGAAGGAGAACAGCGTAAAGAGGATGGCCCAGGCCTTGTAGGAGAGCTTGCCGTGCGTCATCTTGACAAAGGTCTCGGAGCAGGAGGTCACGAGGCCGATGGAGGTCTTGAGGCAGGCGAAGGTGATGGTGACGGCGAGAATGATCTGGCCGACGCCGCCGAAGTAATGGCCCGCGATCTGCGTCAGGGCGATGCCGCCGTTGTCGGAGATCCCAAACAGCCCGCGCGACTGCGTGCCCATGAGGATGGTCACGATGTAGATGACGGCCATCAGGATGCCCGTCAGCGCGCCGGAGCCCAGCACGTCGACGGCGACAGCGTCGTCATTGTCCACGCCCATGCGGCGGATGACGTCGACGACCACGATGCCGAAGGCCAGACCGGCGATGGCGTCCATGGTGCCGTAGCCCTCAATAAAGGAGGAAAAGAAGGAACTGGTCCCGGTCGCGTAAGCCTCCACAGGCTCGACCGCGGCGATCGAAGCGCCGGGGTTGGTGAGCGCGGCGATCACGAGCACGGCGAGGAAGAGAAGGAAGATGGGGTTGATGATCTTGCCGATCCAGACCGTGATCTTGCCGGGGCGGAGCGAGAAGAACAGGACGAACGCGAAGAAAATGGCCGAGAAAATGAGCAGCGCAAGCCATTCTTTGGACGGGTCGAGCAGCATGGGCGCCACGCCGGTCGTGAAAGAGACGGTCGCGCATCTGGGGATGGCGAACAGCGGGCCGATGGTCAGATACAGAAGACAGGTGAAGAAAATGCCGTAGCCCTTGCCGACCTTGCTTGAGAGCGTCTGCAGCCCATCGGAGTGCGTGATGCCGATGGCGGCCACGCCGAAGATGGGGATGCCGACGGCAGTGACGATAAAGCCGATGATGGCGGGGATGACGTTCCGGCCCGCCAGCTGGCCGAGATGGACGGGGAAGATCAGGTTGCCGGCGCCGAAGAACATACCGAACAGCGTCCCGGCCACCAGAATTTTTTGCCGCATGGTCAATTTTTTCACAGTCATAGCGATCAGCTCCTTTATTTATGAACTGATTATAAAGGATATACTTGCAAAAGTGAAACGCGGGATTATAATAGTTATATGACGATTCGTAATACTCTCTGTCATACCCCATCCGGAAGGAGCCAACTATGGACAGCAAAAAACTGGAGATCCTGATGACCGCCGTCGACCTCGGCAGCTTTTCCAAGGCGTCGGAGGTGGTCGGCTATACGCAGTCGGGCCTGACGCACCTGGTCGACAGTCTCGAGCGCGAGATCGGCCTGACGCTCGTGCGGCGCGACCACAGCGGTATCGCCCTGACCGAGGAAGGAGAAGCCCTGATGCCCGCCATCCGGGAATTTCTGCGCGCGAACGCGAAGCTGGAGAACCGCATCGCCGCCATCACGGAAAAATCGACCCGGACCATCCGCGTCGCGGCCTATGCGAGCATCGCCATGCGCTGGATGCCGGAGATCCTATACCGCTTCCGCCGCGTCTGCCCGCATATCGACGTGGACCTGCGGACGGTCGACCATGAGCTCGAGCCGTTTGAGCTGCTGGAAAAATGGCAGACGGACGTGATCTTTGCCGCCCGGCAGAGCGGCTTCGCCTGTGACTGGACGCCGCTGCACGACGACGCGATGTACGCCATCCTCCCCGCGGACTACCCGACGGACGGGCGGGACTATTTTCCCATCGAGGCCTTTGCGGGCAAGGAATTTCTGATGCCCTACGGCCGGTTCGATATCGACGTCGGCGCGGCGTTCCGGAAATACGGCGTCGAGCCCATCATCCGCCCCTGCTATGTGGACGACGAGACCGTCATCCGCATGGTCGGTAAAGGGCTCGGCATCTCGATGATGGCGGAGATGATGATCCGCGGCAAGCTCACGGGCGTCAAGACCCTGCCGGTCCGCCCCTGCGTCAGCCGCGAGCTCGGCATGGGCCTGCACCCCCGCGAGCAGCTCCCCCCCGGCATCTCCCGCCTCCGCGAATGCGTGCTGGAGTATATCGGGGAGCTTTGAAAGAGAAATCAGGTTGGCGACTGCAAAAGGAAACCAGGCGTAACGCCTGCGGCCATTCGCGGAGGCATATTTTTCGATCGCAGTCGTGCTGTCGGGGGACTTCCACACGGCAAAAACTTTGCGCCATCTAAATTGGTGATCAAATGAGGCATAGCAAAGGCGGGAGCATCTCAAATGGTGCTCCCGCCTGCCTCTATAAAATAAGAGCATGAAGCAAATTGCATTAGATCCGCTCTCCATTGCTGCAAATGCTGGCCAAACCACCAAGAAATATAAAAATACCATTTAGGATCGGCAACTGCGATATCGTGATATAAATATATTTAGTTCCGTCATAGGCAGGGCTCCTTTCTAAGTTTTATTATTAAGAAAAAGTGGCCAAAAGTCACGCAAAGAATTCCTTTGCGCTGACAAAAGCGTCTCGATATGCAACAGGAAAGGCAAAAAGCAAGGGTAGGCATGAACCTCGCCCTTGCTTTTTCAAGCAATGTTCTCAATAGAACTGACAGATCTGACCACATTCCACGCTTAGGTCATATAGCTCGGATCATCATTGTTACACTGAATCGTGCTGTTTCGTTTTGCGTGTTTCGAATCGGTTTTTTACAAGGTTTGAACAAGCAACACGAAGCGTACTTCGTGGAAGTACACTTCGTTTCGACATAAAATCTCCATAGAATTTATAACCTATGGAGGTCCTTAGAATGAAACCATACCCGGCGCTGCTCGCGGAGCTTCTTTCCCGGGAGCTTTCTTCCCTGCGGCGGCAGAAGGCGCTGACGCAGGAAGCTATGGCAGAGCAGCTTCGCATTTCCAGTCGTGCATACAGCGATCTGGAACGCGGAAAATACACCGCTTCTGCCCCGACCCTGATGTTTCTCTTTTCCATGCTGGATGCGGAAGCGCAGGGCGATCTGGTCCGGCAGTTTATGAAACGTGTTCAGGCGCTGGAGGGGACGGATGCAGCATGAATGCCGTAACGGACATCGTCGAAGTCTATGATCTGTTGTACCGCCTCGGTTTCTCCGCAACCAGCACCGCATTTTTCCATCTCTCCTACGCGGTCTATCTTGCCGCGCTCAACCCGCACTGGCTGGTGAAGCCATCGCAGCGGCTATATTCCGAAGTGGCGGACCAGTACAACGCAAACCCGCTCCAGGTCGTCCGAAGCATCGATGGGTTCGCCTGCGCTTCCTGGCATAAAAACGCCGTCCTCCTGCGCAGCCTCACCTACCGCCCGCTGACGGCCGCCCCCACGTCCACCCAATTCCTGCGGATCCTCGTGCACTATATCCGGAGCAGACCGTGAACAGCACCTGACAGCGAAGATCCCGGCGGACAACAGAGGCTGTAATTTTGCATTTTTCTCAAAACACGGTTCGTTTCCTGCTATTACAGTCTATCATAAATAAAAACCGACAAGTTTCAAAGAAACTTGTCGGTTTTTGGTGGAGACTGGCGGACTCGGACCGTCGACCTCTTGCGTGTGAAGCATCATGGGGCTGCCGCCCCAAAGCATTGATATTTCAAGGGTTTCCGCCATTCATAAACCGTGCAGGTGCCACGCGGGTGCCACACACAAACCAAATAAGGCTATGGGAAGAAGCAAAAAGGTTGCAGGAAGATAACATCTTTTCTGCAACCTTTTTCTGTCTTTCAAACAGCTTTACTTTTTCTTTTTAACAACTTTCATACATTTCCCGAATTTTATCAAGGTATGCTTTGAATGATGCAACAACAGAATCAGGATACAGAATTTTTCCCCGCCTGCCGAATGTGCAGACCCAAGAGAAAAACGGATCGCTGACACGGACTTCCGCAGTGATGGTAAAATGCCTGTCATCCAGCTTGGCATATTCCACGCCGGTCTTTCCAAAGCGGTCAATCACAGTATCCAGAAGCATATTGATAAACCGAATCTGTACGCGCGTCGTCTGCCCGCCGAACATGGAAAAGCACTGCTGCGCATATTTGCTGATTTCAATCGCTGCTGCCGCTTCTTCGCCCTCTCTTGGTTCGCCCATGCACCGAACGTCCTTCATCCGGTCAACGCGATAGGTCAGCATCTTGTGCTTTTCTTCATCATATCCAAGCAGATAATAATTTCCATCGTTAATCAGCAGCCGGTATGGGCTGACAATATATCGTGTTCCTTTGCGTCGCTCCTTGGGTTTATCCAGATCGTCAATCGTGTATATAAACAATTTTTCCATCCAGTTACGCATTGTTTCTATTAGCATATTGCATCGATCTTTTACACTTTGGGCAGCGCAATAAAAAGGTTCTGCAAATAGCGGTGCAGTACTTGCAGTGAGGAAAATCGTTAATGGCGCAAGTGCTTCTTTTGCTCCAATAACTACAATGTAATGATAAAACTCACTTTGCTTCTCATCTGGAAGTTTTAATATTTGTGACATTCTGGTGGTATATAACTCTGGCGCAATCTCGTGGAGTAGCGAGATTATTTTAGATAGCTTCTGAAAGCCATCATCGCGACCAAATTTTTTCAGAATTAATCCAATCCAAAGGTACTCTGGCATTCTTCCATATGTCCACGACTTCTCGTCTTCTAATTCTTTTACATTCGGTATGGAGTTAAAAGGCGTAACAAACACACCTTTATTAAATTTGTGATTAGATAATTTGCTATGATATCTTTGATGCCGAACGGCGATACGCAGAGTTTCTTATATTCCCCGTCCAGCTTGTTGACCAGCATATTGCGGAAAAACGCAGCCGCGTCCTCGCCGATCGTCTGGTCGGCCGTCATAAGGCTGAGATCTGTATACATGGCGTTGGTCTTTTCGTTATAGTTGCCGGTGCCGATCTGCGTGAGGTAGCTGGTTTTGTTACGATTGCGAAGCGTGATGAGGCAGATCTTGCTGTGGCACTTGAAGCCCTCCGCACCGTAGATCACCTGGCATCCGGACTCCTCCAGCATCTTTGACCACACAAGGTTGTTTTCCTCATCGAAGCGGGCGCGAAGCTCCATGAGAATCAATACTTCCTTGCCGTTTTCCGCCGAGCGGCAGAGCGTCTGCGCGATCTTGGAGGAGGCCAGCCGGTAGATCGTGATTTTAATGGACAGTACCTGCGGATTTTCCGCCGCCTCGTTCAGAAGGCGCAGAAACGGCTTGACGGAATCGTAGGGATAAAACAGCAGCCGATCCCTTTGCTGCACCTGTGCAAGGATGGGCTGATTTTGCCGCAGTTCCTCCGCCCAGCGCGGACGATAGGCTGGATACAGCAGGCGGGCAGAGACTTCCTTCGGCAGGTCGCCGGTCAGGCGGAACACATAGCGCATATTGAGGGGGCTGCTGTCCGCAAAGACCTGATGGGTCTGCACGCGCACGAGCATGGACAAAGTTTTCTGAAATTCCTCCGAGACCGTTCTGCTCAGCTCCAGCCGCACAACAGCCAGATGGTCGCGCTGCTTGAGGAGTTTTTTCATCTGACGGCGAAAATCTTCCTCGTTGTCCTCAAATTTTTCATCGTCGAAGCTGATGTCCGCATTGCGGGTCACGGCCAGCACACAGGATTCCTTCACCGTATAGGCGTCGAACAGCGTTGGCAGCCAGCGCAGGAGGATGTTTTCCGTGCGCACAAAGCGCGTTTCGCCCGGAAGCAGGAAAAACGGCGGCGCGCTGTCCGGCGCCGGCACGATGCCGATCGCCTTATGCCCCTTTTTGCTTTCCAGCAGGGCCGCGGCATACAGCCGTTTGTTGACAAGGTGCGGAACGGGATGGTTCGGCACGATCACGATGGGAGACAGGATCGGCAGCAGCTCTGTTTTGAAAAAACGGTTGATCTGCTTCAGCTCGCCCGCGTCCAGCGTTTCCGGAGAGACATCCTGTATGCCGCTTTGGGCAAGCGTTTCCATGACGGCAGTATAGATCTGCTGCTTCATGGCAAGAAGCCCCGGAATGACGCGGTAAATATGGTGCAGCTGCTCCGCCGGTGTCCAGTCGGTTTTGTTGTCGGTGTTATCCGGCGTCATGTGAGCAAGATCGAAGAGACTACCAACGCGCACCATGAAAAACTCGTCGAGATTGCTCGAGAAAATCGAAACAAATTTCAGCCGGTCCAAAGCAGGAACGCCTGGGTCTGCCGCTTCTTCCAGCACACGCCGGTCAAAACGCAGCCAACTCAGTTCACGGTTTTGGGTATATCTGTATGGTTCTTCAAAATTCTTTGGCATAGATACCCTTCCCGGACGCCGTATTTGCTGACGACAAATTGCTCCGCCCGGAACAGATGGAATACGTGCTGCAAAATGAGAAGCCCCGGCACGAGCGTGTAGATGCGCTCAGCCTCCAGCCGCAAAATGAGATCGCTCGCCTCTTTTTTGCCGCTGCAAAGGAACGCGCAAAGACTGTCGAGCTGCTCGGCGGTCATGCTGCGGCAATCGTCCGAGATTCCGCAATAATGCCGCGCCAATTTGAGCGCGGCGCGTGCCGTACCACCGACGCCGACGAGCAGCGCCCGCGGGGCAAGCGCGCCGTCGCTGACGTCGATGGTTTTAGAAATTTCCTGCCGCAGACGCTTCAAAGAACCGTCTCCCGGCAGGATCTTCTTGACGCAGCGGCGGTACAGGCTCAGTGAGCCAATGGGAAAGCTGGCAAAATCCACGGGTTTTCCGTCTTCAAACGTGACGATCTCTGTGCTCGCCCCGCCGATGTCCAGAAACGCGCCGCCGGTCAGGTGCAGCTCCTGCATCGCGCCCGCATAGCCGAACAGCGCCTCATCCTCGCCGGAGATGACCTCGACCGAATAGCCCGTCGCTGCGCGGATGACGGACAGCGCCCGGTCGGTGTTGGAGATATTGCGGAGCGAGGCCGTGGCGAAGACGCGGACGTTTTCGATCTGCAGCGTCTGCAGAATTTTCCGGAAGGTCAGAAGCCACGCGCAGGCGCATTCGATGCCCTCGGCGCTGAGCTTTCCGTCCTCCACGTAGCCGGCAAGGCCGGCCATGATCTTCTCGCGAAAGAGAATCTTGAAGCGCTGCCCCTCCGTTTCGTAGAGCGTCAGGCGGATAGAGTTCGAGCCGATGTCGATGATCGCCTGCTTCATTCCGCGTCACCGACCGCCTCAGCCGTCTGCTCCTGCGGCACTGCATCAGGCGTGCGGAACACCAGAATTGCCTTTGTGGAGTTCGTTACGGAGAAGGTCACCAGCTCCCAGCCGTCCTGCGCTTTTTCGTTCGCGGTCTGCTCGACGGCGGCGGCCATCTTTTTGGCTTTGGGCGCATAGTCGATCACGATGGTTTTGTACGTCATAGTTCTACCTCATTTCAGGATATCTATTAGATTAGGATCTCCGGTTTTGCGGAAAAATCCGGGGTGTGATAGGGAATTGCTCTGGAAAAGCGGTTCTGGCGGAGCAGGGCGCGGTATTCTGCCTCGTTCTGGTGGACGGGATAGCGCAGGAGCTCCATTTTCCCGCCCTGCAGGAGCTTCTCACTGTAGAAGCCGTGCTCCGGCGTGCCGGTCATGACGATGCTGCCGCCGGCGGCAAGGAACGCGTCCGCCAGGCTGCGCGATCCATCGCGCTTCAGCTGCGGATCGGACAGGAAGCACACGCCGCCCTCCGGAACGCCGGTCAGCGGCTGCACCTGTGTCTTCACGAGACTGTCTTGCGCGCTCGGCGCACACCAGAAGCGGTCGGTCTGCAGCCAGTTCAGCTGGTACAGAAGCTGCGCGTCGCCGTATACCGGCGTCTTTGGCCGCGCGCGCCGCAGCAGCGCCAGAAGCTCCAATCCCCTGCCGTATTTCGGCACCGGCAGCAAAACCGGTTTCCCGGAAGAAAGCCTGTCCGCGAGGCAGGTCAGAAGATTGAAGCGCAGCACCGCCGGGGAGCGCGGGTCCGCGCCGTAGGCGCAGTCGACCACGGCAAGCTCCGCCCGGACGCGGCGGATGGGATCCGCTGGGTAGAGCAAGGAACTTTCCGTATAGTCGCCGGAGAACAGCAGCGTCTGCCCTTCCAGTCCAAATTCATACCAGACGCTGCCCGGGCAGTGGCCGCTCCGGCCCCAGCGCAGACGAAGACCCTCCGGCGGCCGGAACGAGCGGAGCGGCGTTGTATCCGGAAGGGAAAACGGCAGCTGGCCGAACGTCTCGTCGCTCGCAGCGATCGTCCCGGCAAAGCCCTGCTCCAGAAGCCACGGCAGCGCGCCCGTATGGTCGGCGTGGCTGTGTGTCAGAAAGACGTATTGCAAAGACAGGATCTGCTCCGGCGTCAGCTTCGGATACGGCTGCGCGCTCCCGGCCAGCTTTCCGCAGTCGACGAGAAAGCAGATGCGCTCCCCCTTGACGAAAAAGCAATTTCTCCCGTGTTCTCCAACGCCGCCGGCGATCAGAACTTCCATATTACGCTCCCTTCTGCTTTCCGACGAGGCGATTGAAGACGAGCAGCGCCGTCGTCGTGATTAGGACGCACAGAACGGCCATCGCCATGCCGAGCGACACGCTCCCCTGTTCAAATTCGCGGTTGATATACGTCGAAACGACAAGTGTATTGGGCGGCACGATGAGGCTGGCCGTCACCAGCTCGCGGAAGGCAATGATAAAGATCATCATCCATCCGGCAAAGATGCCGCGCGAGATCATCGGCAGCGTGACGCGGCGGAAGACATATGCCGGCGTCCCGCCGAACACGCGTCCTGCCTGCAGGAGGCTGTCGTTGATCTGGGTGAAGGCGGACGTCACATACTGCACGGTGTAGGGCAGATACAAGACGACATAGGCCAGCACTATGATCCAGATCGTGTTGTAGAGCGGAAGGACCTGATAGATCGCGTTCCAGAACAGCATGATGCCGATGACAAGGACGATGCTGGGCAGCATTTCGGGAAGCGGGCTTATGCCCTCCAGCGCTTTTTTGAAAAAGCCGGTGGATTTCCGTACGGCGACCACGACGGCCGTGCCGATTACAGAGCAGATTGTCGCGGACGAAACGGCGAGAAACAGGCTCTTCCAGATGGAGGAGAGCGCCTTCGGTGTGGTCAGAAGCTCCTTATAGTGGTCCAGCGTAAAGTTGCCCGCAGCAAGGCCATAGCCGCGCAGCTTGATGACCGACGTGGAGATGATGGAAAAGTATGGCACGCCGATGACGATCAGGACCACAAGCGCCACCCACAGCCACGCGCCGAGCTTCCCCGCAGCCGACAGCTTCGTCTGTGCCGGGCGGCTGCCCTTGCCGCTGACGAGACGGTAGCTTTTTTTGTTCGTAATATCATTCTGCAGCAGCCACATTACCATGCAGATGCAGACCAGGATAGAAGAAAGACTCGCCGAACGGCCGAAATCGATGGGCGCGGTGGTGGAATAGCGATGGATATCGGTGGTGAACACATAGAAACCGATGCGCCGCCCCAGGGTATAGGGCGTGCCGTATTCGGAAAGCGTCTTCACGAACACCAGAAGCGCGCCGATGGCATAGTTTCCCGTGAGCAGCGGCGAGAAAATTTTCCGCAGCCGCAGGCCGAAGCCCGCGCCGAAGACCGCGCCGCTCTCCTCCAGACTGGCCGGAATGTTCAGCATGGCGTTTTTGAGCATGGTCATAAGGAACGGGAACACGTGCAGGCTCATGACCAGCACCAGCCCGCCAAAGCAGAAAAAGCCCTCCGACCACGAGCCCGTCGCCGGAAACAGCTGCTGGAACAGGCCCTTTTTCTGCATGAACAGGATCCAGCCCATCGACGCGATATACGGCGGCGTCATGAACGGGATCATGAAGATGATATCCAGCCAGCTGTGCTTTTTGAGCTCCGTGCGCGCGAGAAGAAAGGCCGTCGGCACAGCGATGACGGTCGAGCACAGCACGACGCACACGCCGAGCAGCAGCGAATTGCAGATCGTCTGCACGTTTTCCGCGCTGGCAATGGTCCGCCACGCCTGATACAGGTCAAGGCGGCCATCGATGATGACCGCCTTGGCAAAAACTGTGATCAGGGGACAGAGAATGAGGCCGGTCAGAAGCGCCAGCAGGAAAAGCCGTGGGAGATCTTTTTTGAAGCTGCTCGTTCTCATAGCCCCTCCGTACTTACTGGCAGAGGCTGTTGAGCTTCGCCGCGGTGTCGGAGGCGACCTCCATCATCTTCATCCAGTCCGTCGGGATCTGCGGAATGTCGGAGAGGTTGGTACGGCTGTCGCACTGGATATCGCTGCGGCCGGGCAGCAGGTAAGCGTCGGCCACGAGCTGCTGCGCCTCATCCGAGAACAGGAAGTCGATGAATGCCTTGGCATTCGCCATATTGGGGGCCGTCTTGAGGATCATGGCCGGGCGGGGGTTCACGACTGTGCCGGAAGCCGGATAGTAGATATTCAGCGGCTCGCCCTTGACCATGGAGGAATAGGCGTTGTAGTCCACGCCCGCGATCAGGATGCCCTTTTCGCCGGTGGTGACGGCTTCGAGCGCCGCCTTGTTCGCGCCGGGGACGGTCAGGCCGTTGTCGGCCCAGCTCTGCAGGATGGCCTCTCCGTCAGCCGTGCCGGTCACGAAGCCCGCAAGGAAGTCCTTGCACGCGCCGGACTTTTCGGGGGCGGGGATGGCGATCATGTCCTTATACTGGGCATCTGCCAGCTCCACCCAGTCGGCGCTCAGTTTGGGAACGACGGTCGTATTATAGATGACGCCGACTGCGGAGGCGCTGGAGCCGAAGAGTACGCTGTCTTCGTCGATCCAGCCTTCGTTGACCTTGTCGGCATTGGCTGGAGTATAGCTTTCGAGCTTGTCGTCCGCTTTCATGCTCAGGCCATCCGACCACGAAGCGAGGATGACAACGTCTGCCACGGGGTTGACCTGCTCGGCTTCGAGTCTTGCGAGGATCTCACCGGTCGTACCCTGGAACTGCTCGACCTCGACGCCGGTCTTTTCGGTGAAGAGGGCGGCCAGCTTGTCGGCCAGGCCCGCGGGGCTGGGCATGTAGACGGTGACCTTGCCGGAAAGTGCGGGGGCTTCTTTAGCGGCAGGGGTTTCTTCTGTGGGCGTTTCTTCCGTCTGTGCCGGGGCGGCAGGGGCCTCGGCGGGCTGCGTCTGGGTGGGTGCTTCCGCAGCAGGTACTTCGGTCTTTGCGCAGGCCGCAAGGCTCAGGCACAGGCAGGCCAGCAGCAATGCAAGCATTTTCTTTTTCATGATTCAGCTTTCTCCTTTTTACATACGATGATTTGAGTTGGGTCTATATAAACGGAAAGTGGTTCACCGATCGGCATTTTGTGCCGCGTGTGAACGGTCCAGGTACTGTCCTGATACTGCAGCTGCACATTGTAGCTCTCGCCGAGGTACTCCTCGCCGGTGACCGGCAGCTCAAACCGCCGGAACCCCGGCTTCTCTTCCAGCGACGCCGTCTCCGGGCGGAACAGCTCTGTTTCGCTCAGCCAGTTGGACTTGCCGACGAAGCGCGTGGTCGGCCGGTGGTAGATGCCCTCCGGGGTGTCGTACTGCTCGACTGTTCCCGCATTCAGAACCGCGATATGAGACTGCTCATGCTCATGGCCTCTGCCTGATCATGGGTGACAAACACGGCGGTCAGGCCGAGCGACGCGACCAGATCCTTGAGTTCCTGCCGCATCTGCTCGCGCAGAAGGGCGTCGAGCGCGGAAAGCGGCTCGTCAAAGAGATACAGCTGGGCCTTATGACGATGGCTCTTGCGAAGGCGACGCGCTGCTGCTGTCCGCCGGAAAGCTGGTGGGGGTACCGCGCTTCAAAGTCCTCAAGATGGACTGTGCGCAGCGCCTCGCGCACTCTGCTCTGCAGGTTCTTCGTATCTTTCTCGGCACGCAGTCCGAACGCGACGTTTTCAAACACCGTCATGTGCGGCCAGAGCGCAAAATCCTGAAACACAAAGCCAAGTCCGCGCTTTTCTGGCGGCAGGTTGATCTTTTTCTCCCGCGAAAACACACATCGCTCATCAAACCAGATCTCGCCGGAATCCGGCGTTTCCAGCCCCGCAATCATGCGCAGCAGCGTCGTTTTGCCGCAGCCGGAGGGGCCGAGCAGCGTGGTGAAGCTGCCGCTTTCAATTGTCAGGTCCGTCTGCCTGATGACCTGCTTTTTTTCAAAACTCTTGGTGATCCGCTCCAAACATATTTTCATGCCGCTCCTCTTTTCTGTACGCAGGTCAGTATGCCAGCGCCATGTAAAGTCATCGACCAGCAGGAGATAAAATCGTTGTAAAAAAACGTCGTTTTTGCTTAAATACATGTATAAAAAAGATCTCCTCCGGCCGCTTCGGATCGAAGCGATCGGAGGAGATGACAGTCTCCCTCAAGCTTTATTTTCCTGCAGCCGCGCCGGCGGCTCAGGCCAGCGCCTCTTCCAGTGCCCGGTACATAACTGTCTTGTCCGGCTTGCGGCCGGTCCACATCTCGATGTTCAGGGCAGCCTGATTGATGAGCATGCCGGCACCGGTCTCGCAGCGGATGCCGCGGCGGCGAAGCTCCTTGATCAGTGCGGTCTCGGTCGGATTGGGGATCACGTCCTGCACGAACATGTCGCGCGTCAGACTGTCCAGATCGAAATTCGGGATCGCGTCGACGTTCGGATACAGGCCGACGCTCGTCGCGTTGACCACGATATCCGTGCCGGCCGGGATCTTGTAGGTGCCGACCCAGTCGTTCGTCTCGGCGTCCACGCTGGTTCTGGTCTGCAGGATCTCCAGCAGCGACGGGGCCAGATTGTTGGGTCCGGGACGGCTGACGATCGTGATATGCGCTGCGCCGGCCAGCGCCAGCTCCACGCAGATCGCACGCGCCGCGCCGCCTGCGCCGAGGACAACGATGCGCTTGCCTTTGACGTCAATGCCGTTGGACTCCAACGACATCATGAAGCCCTTGCCGTCTGTGTTGTCGCCATACAGGCGGCCGTCGGTATTGACGATGGTGTTGACCGCGCCGATGAGCTGCGCGCTCTCCGAGATCTCGTCGAGATACTGCATAACGGCGATCTTGTGCGGGATCGTGCAGTTGATGCCGCGCATCTTGAACGCCTTCAAGCCGTTGATGGCGTTTTCCAGCTGATCCTTATCCACATCCAGCGTCAAAAAGTGCCAGCGTTCCAGTCCCATTGCCGCAAATGCGGCGTCCTGAATGATCACGCCGGGGTTCTCCGCGACCGGTTGGCCGAAGACGCCGACAAGGTGGTCAAGATAATTCTGTTCTTTCATGCCCGTGCTCCTTTCTGCTGCGTCATCAGGTTCAGAATGACCTGATCCGTAATATGCATGCCCTGACTGGCCACGCAGCCGACCGCGTCGATCGTCTGCTCCACATTATCCATGACAATGCCCTCACCGGACTGGAAGGCCCGGTTCGCCATGGCAAGATCATGCGCCATGATGGCGCTTTCCAGACTGGTGGCGATCTTGGCCGCACAGGAGGGCTTTGCTCCGTCGCAGACCATGCCGGAGGAGGTCGCGATGGAGTTTGTGATCGTCTGATCGATCTGCTCCAGCGTGCCGCCGTCCAGATATGTCATGGCGCATCCCGCACCCGTGGCCGCGCAGACCGCACCGCAGTAGGCAGACAGTCTGCCGATACCGGATTTCAGGTGGATGGCAATAAGATCGGACAGTGCCAGCGCGCGCAGCATCTGCTCGCGGCTGCAGCCGTGCTTCTCGGCGTATACGATCACGGGCAAAGACGCCGTCGCGCCCTGATTGCCGCTGCCGGACACGATCACAACCGGCAGATTGCAGCCGCTCATGCGGGCGTCCGAGGCCGCGGCCGCATAGGCCTGCAGCAGCTTGCCGTTCTCATAATACAGCTTTCCCACGTTGACGCCCCAACGGTTGTTCAGCCCCTCTTCCGCAATCTGCATGTTGCAGTCGATCTGCTTCTGCAGCGTCGGTTCGATATCTGCAAGGTCGCACGTATTCGCAAAGTCCACGATCTTCTCGACCGTCAGGCAGCTGTGGTCCGTAAAGCCGTCCTGCGTGCCGTCTTCCTCTGCGCGGAAGACGCTCTCGCCGTTCTTTTCGATCCGGACGATATGCGTATGGGCGTTTTTCAGCTCGACTTCCGCCGTCTGTCCGTCGGCCTGCACGTTGACGATCAGGTGCAGCGCCTCGGAGCCCTGGATCACGTGCACCTTGCAGTAATTCTGCTGCATCAGTGCCTGCGTCTCATCCAGAACGCCGTCCGGGAGATCCAGCAGCACCTCGAGCATGCGGTCGGCGTTCCCGCCGAGCGCGCCGAGGATCGCCGCAGCGTCCACGCCGCGCAGCTCGCCGCCGTTCGGGATATAGACGCCCTTGGCATTTTTGATCAGGTTCCCGCTGGCATAGACGTCCATATGCTCCGGCCGGCAGCCGAGCGTCTTGCGCGCGACAGCCGCCGTATAGGCGATGGCAATTGGCTCTGTGCAGCCGCCGGCAGGGATCAGCTCTTCCTTCAGGATATCCAGAAAAGCCCTGTAATCAGAATCTGCTTTTTTCATCTGTTTTTGCTCACTTCTTTGCGTTCAGCTCTGCTCCTACTTCTTCCATGACCTCTTCCCACAGGGAGAATCTGGGCAGGGAGCCAAGACCCCAACCGCAGCCGCCGGAAACGATCAGCTTCGGGCCGGCCTGCTCGACGGCGTCGTAGACCTTCTTCTTGATATGCGCCTTGATCGTGTCACGGTTCGAGCCGCTCAGGTCGGACGGGGACTTGATCATGATGGACAGATCCTTGTAGCTGCCGTTATCGGAATGATTCAGGCCGCCGATGAGAACCTTGTCGGTCAGCTTACGCATCTCGCCGAGAGAGTGGTGCTCCGGATACTGATCCGCCCAGTTGAAGGCCTCGACCGGATAATCGAGGAACCACTCGGACAGCGCTGCGTCGCCGTGGCAGATGTGCGCCATGTTGAACCACGTCTTGTCCTTGATCTTGTTGATGTTCTGGATGTCGTACTTCTTGCCATACTCCTCGAACATCTCCTTGCCCATGAGACCGGCCATACCGGCCTGATAGCCAAGGAAGAATCCGTCCGCACCGGCCTTGACAAACTCCTCCATCAGAAGCTCGTTCGTCTCGTTGACGATCTCCAGACCGATCCGCGCGTACTTTTCGGAGTATTTGAAGTGCGCCACAATGGTATCCTGACGGAAGAAGCCGCCGGTCATCTCACCCATCCAGATAAACGGGCTGAATACGGTGGGCAGAACGGGAACGTCGCCCTGGAAATAGTCCGCGATGCGCTTGACTGCTTCGATCTCGCGCGCGAAGACGCCTTCCTTCATGCTGGGCACCTTGAGCTTCGCCCACTCATGCGGGTCATTGATAGCGTTGACCTGCACGTTCTGCCACGTCTCGTCGAGGATGAAATCCGCATCCTTCAGCTTCTGGCCGAAGGCTTCGGGGAAGTACATGCCGTTCGGCATGACCTTGATGAAGTCAAAATGGTGAGCGTTCTGATAGTCAATGGTCGCGCGCGCGAAATCCTTGGCATTGCGGTCGACCAGATTCATATGCGGGCCCCATGCTGCGAATGCCGGACGGTCCAGCATCTTGCCTTCGAGCGCTGCCTTGACACGTTGTGTATGTGTGATCATTTGATTTTTCCTCCAAAAAATTACAGTCCGCCGAAATACGCCTTGCGTACCTCGTCCGATTCCAGAAGCTGATCGGCGCGGTCGCTCAGTACGATGCTTCCGGTCTCCAATACGTAAGCACGGTCGGAATGCTTGAGCGCGATCCGCGCGTTCTGCTCCACGAGCAGGATCGTCGTTCCCATCTCACGGATCCGGTCGACCATGGCGAAGATCTCATTGATGATGAGCGGCGCCAGACCGAGCGAAGGCTCGTCGAGCAGGAGCATCCGGGGCTTACCCATCATGGCCCGGCCGATGGCAAGCATCTGCTGTTCACCGCCGGAAAGCGAACCGGCCAGCTGACCGCTGCGAACCTTGAGCTTGGGCAGCAGGTCATATACGGTCTGCAGGCTCTCGGCGATCTCCGTCTTTGGCCGCAGATATGCGCCCATCATCAGGTTATCCATGACCGAGAAGCGCGGAAACACCTGCCGGCCCTCCGGGGAAAGGATGATACCGGACTGGACCATATTCTTGGTGTCCAGATTGGTGATTTCCTTGCCGTCGAACCAGATCTTGCCGCTCTTGACCGGGATGAGGCCCATAATGGCCTTCATGGTCGTACTTTTTCCGGCGCCGTTTGCGCCGATGAGGGTGATGACCTCGCCCGTGTTGACATCGATGTCGATTTCCTTGAGCGCATGAATGCTGCCATAATCGACAACGACCTTTTCCAGTCTCAATAATGACATTTCATTCATCCTTTCCAAGATAGGCTTCGATGACGAGCGGATCTGCCCGCACCTCGTCGGGCGTACCCTCGGCGATCAGCGCACCGTCGTTCAGGACGTAGAGCCGGTCGCAGATATTCATGACAAAGCGCATATCATGCTCGATAAGCAGGATCGTATTGCCCATCTCGCGGAGCTTGTGCACGATGGTGCGCAGTTCCTCCGTCTCTACCTCATTCATGCCAGCCGCCGGCTCGTCGAGCAGCAGCAGCTTCGGCTCGATGGCAAGCGCGCGGCAGATCTCGACCTTTCTCTGGTCGCCGTAGGGCAGGCTGGTCGCCATCTCATAGCGGACCTCATACAGGCCCAGGATCTTCAGCAGTTCCTCCGCACGCGCCTCCGCCTCCTTCCGCACCTTATCGGCGCGGCCGGGGATCAGATTCTGCGGGAACGGGAGCCTTGTTTTTACATGCATGCCGACCATGACGTTGTCCAGGACCGACATTTTCTGAAACAGACGGATATTCTGGAACGTCCGCGCAAAGCCGTGTGCAGTGATGCGGTAGGGCCGCCAGCCGGTGATGTCCGTGCCCAGCATGTGCACGCGCCCTTCCGTCGGGCAGTACATGCCGGTGATGCAGTTGAACAGGGTCGTCTTACCGGCACCGTTCGGACCGATGACGCCGACGATCTCGCCGCTCTCTACACGCATACTGATATCCTTGAGCGCTTCCATGCCGCCGAACCGCTGTACGATATGCTCTGTGCGCAGGATCTCAGACATGTGAGCCACCTCCGCGTTTGGATTTCTTCAGGGACAGGCGCTGGCCGATATACTTGAAGTTGACCGAGCCGAACAGTCCCTCCGGCCGCACCAGCATCAGAATGACCAGCATTGCGCCGAAGACCATCTGCCGGTATTCCGAGAAGCCGCGCAGCGCCTCCGGCAGGATCGTCAGGACCGTTGCACCGAGGAAGCTGCCGAACATGTTGCCGAGACCGCCGAAAATGACCATGACCAGCATGTTGTTGGAAACTGCGTTGGTAAAGCAGCTGGGGTCAATATAACTGGTATAGACTGCGTAGAACGCGCCGGCCACACCGGCGAGCATCGAGGCAATGACGATGGCAAGCGTTTTATACTTGAACACGTTGATGCCCATTGCGCCGGCCGCCAGATCATCGTCGCGGATCGCGAGGATGGCGTCGCCCATACGCGAGTGAATAATCTTATTGACGAGCAGGGTGGTCAGCACCAGCAGGATCAGGATCATATAGTAATACGCAGGTTGGGTCTTGATGGTATAGCCGAACACCGAAAGCTTGGGAATTGCCATAATGCCGAGCGGGCCGTTCGTCAGGGACATCCAGTTGATCTCCACGATGCGCACGATCTGGCAGAACACCATGGTGACGATCGTGAAATAATAGCCCTTCAGATGCATGACCGGCAGACTCAGGATGAGGCCTGCAAAGCCGGCCGTGAGCGCTGCGGCAGCGAACACGCCGAGGCCGTCCCAGCCGCAGGTCTTGGTCAGGATCGCCGCGGTATACGCACCGATCCCCCAGAAGGCTGCGTGGCCGAAGGACATCTGACCCAGAACGCCTGTCATGAGATTGAGACTGACGCTCAGCATACAGTACATGAGACATAGAATCGCAATGCGAAGCACATATTTCGAGGTAAATACCATTGGAAACACAATGGCAAGCACTGCAACAAAAATCAGCAGCGGCAGCTTGTATCTGACAAGCTGGATACTCAGTTTCTCTATCATCGCGTTTCCCTCATACCTTGTTAATGGCCTTCTTACCGAACATGCCGTTGGGCATGAACAGCAGAACAACGATCAGGATCGTAAACGAGATGGCGTCACGGTAGCCGGTGCTGATATACGCGGAGACCATGGTCTCCACGATGCCGAGCAGAATACCGCCTACCATAGCGCCCGGCAGAATGCCGACGCCGCCGAGGATCGCAGCTGCAAAGATCTTGGTGCCGATGAGGCTGCCCATTGTCGTCTCGATGCTGCGGTAGTACATTGCCACCATCGTACCCGCGATACACGCCAGAACGCCGCTGATCACGAACGTGAGCTCAATGACCTTGTTCGTATCGATGCCCATCAGCTTTGCCGCGTCCTGATTCTGTGCAATGGCCGTCATGGCCTTGCCGATCTTCGTCCTGTAGACGAGGATGGAGAGCGCGATCATCAGGGAGAAGCCGACGATCAGAATGATGATCTGCGTCCAGCTGATAATGGCGTTTCCGATATAGACCTTGCCGAAATCCAGATGGTTTTCAAACGATTTGGAGTCTGTGCCGCAGAACACCATGATGGCGTTATCAATGACCATGGACATGCCGAGCGTCGTGATCAGGCCCGAGAGCTTCGGCGCGTGCCGCTTGCGCAGCAGCCGCAGGGCAAACCGGTCGATGCTGAAGCCAAGCAGCCCCGTCAGGGCAATGCTCAGCGCAAAGGCTACGAAGAAGTTTATGCCGACGCCATACAAAAGCCATGTCACATAGGCGCCGAACATATACAGAGAACTGTTGGAGAAGTTCGTCAGCTCGAGAACGCCGAAGATCATCGTAAAGCCAATTGCCACGAGCGCGTAGGTACTTCCGATCGTAATGCCGTTGATGAATTGCTGTAATAACATTACATCGCCTCCAGATAAAAGATTCTGCTGCATCTGCTACAGCAGGTACAGATGCAGCAGATCTGTGGGGTAATTACCGATCAGTTCATGCGGACAAACGTGCCGTTCTGGAGCTGGAAGACATAAATGCCCTTGTCCATTTCCTTCTGGTCGTTGTAGCTCATGTCGAAGCCGGACAGGCCCGGGTAATCCCGGATCTGGCCGATCTGCGTCGCAACTGCGGCTGCGTCGGTCGTACCGGCTGCAAGGATGCTGTTGAGAACGATATTGACGGAGTCATAGCCCTGCGCGGAGAAGCCGTCGGGCGTTTCGCCGTATGCTTCCTTATAGGCATCGATAAATGCCTGCGTTGCTTCGTCGACGTTGCCGGCCTCAAGGACGGACGGCAGGAAGCACGGCGTGGAGGACAGGATATAGGTGCCGTCGATCTGGTCGCCGACCAGACCCAGGAACTCTTCGTTGACGCACATGCCGGGGCCGACATACTGTGCGTCAAGCTCCAGTTGCTTTGCCTGCATGAATGCCTGCGCGCAATCGTTGTAGGATGCGTTGACATAGAGGATATCGGGGGCGGCTTCCTTCACCTTGGACAGGACGGCGGAGAAGTCCTTCGTCTCGCCCGGAACAAAGCTTTCATAGACACTGACGGTGCCGCCCATGGATTCCCACTGCTCCTTGAAGAGGTTGGCGGCCTGCACGCCGTGGTCGGTGTTCTGGTAGATGATGGCGATGCTGCCGATGCCGCAGTAGCTCTCGGTCGCTTCCGCGAAGCCGACAGCCTCAAGGCGCTGGCTCATGGGAATGGGGAATACGTATTCGCCCATGCCGGGCAGGTCTGCGTGGGAAGCGGCAACGCCGATGAGGATCATACCGGCCTCGTCAAAGACGGAAGCCGTGGCCATCGCACAGGATGAGCCGTAGCCCGCCAGCGCCGCAGCGACGGTATCGTCAGAGACGATCTTGTTTGCAAGGTTGACGGCTTCGTTCGGGTCGCCCTTATCGTCGCTGAACTCGATGGTGAAGTTCGTGCCGTGGGCGGCGTTGAACTGGTTGAGCGCAAGCTCCGCGCCGTCGCGGATCTTGATGCCGTACTGCATGTTGTCGCCCGTCAGGGGGCCGAACATGACAAGCTTGGTCTTGCCGTTATATTCGATGCCGCTCTCATCGCTTTCGGAATCGGCGGCAGGGGTTTCCGTTTCAGCTGCGGGGGTTTCGGTCTGTGCGGTGTCTGCAGAAGCATCTGCCGGTGTCGTAGTGTCGTCTGCGGTCTTGGCCGCGCAGCCTGCAAACAGGCAGCACACGAGCGCAAGGCACAGGATCAAAGAGATCATCTTTTTCATTGTTTCTGTTACACTCCTTCGTTCCTTTTTAATACTTGATATAAATTTGTTTGCTGCGCTGGGTCAGAATGTTTTTCGCCGCACGATCCCGATGGGCAGGCGGACCGTCTCATAGGGCGCTTTCGGCTGCCCTTGTTCCGCCTTTGCCGCCTCCTCCAGCCGCATCAGAAGCCGCTGCGCCGCCATCTGTCCCATTTCGAACAGCGGATGCCGCATGGTCGTCAGCGGAGGATTCGTGATCTCCGCCCATTCGGAATCGCCAAAGCTCACGATTGCGATCTGCTGGGGGACCGGGATCTTATGCTCAATGAGATAATGGAAGCATCCGACTGTCATGGCCGGGGACAGGGACAGGATCGCGCTGATCTGCCGGTTTTCAAGCAGCTGCCGCGTGGCCTGGTAGCCGCCCTTTGACGTGGATGCGCCGTTTTGTACAAGTGCCGGTTCAAATGGAAGGCCATTGTCCCGCAGCGCCCGTTTGTAGCCCTCGACGCGCTCTGTCAGTGCAGAGACGCCCTCCGTGCCGTTCACCACGCCAATGCAGCGGTGACCTTCGCAGATCATCTGGCAGACGATCTCATAGGCCGCCTGCTCGTTGTTGCCCATAACAGCATCCCGGACACAGTTGTCTGCGCTTCGGTCAAGGAACACGATCGGATAGTCTTTTGGCAGACTGTCCAGATAGCTGTGGTCGCCCGGCGCCGGAAACATAAGCATGCCGTCGATCTGCTGGTAGTTGAAAATATCCACCTGCTCCTTTTCCCGCTCCAGATTCTCGTGCGAACAGCCCAGCACGAGCTGATAACCGTTTTTGACGAGGACCTGCTCGACTGCGTCGAGAATATCCACGGAGAAGAACGAGGTGATGGATGGCACAAGCAGCCCGATCCGTTTAGAGCGGTTGCTTCTGAGACTGCTGGCGTTGATGCTGGGAATATACCCGAGCTGCTTCGCCGCTTCCCGTACCCGCTCCGCCGTTTCCGGGGCAACAAAGCGGGTCGCGTTGAACACATGTGACACTGTAGCGGTGGATACACCGGCTGCGGCAGCCACATCCTTGATCGTTACTGCCATTACTGCCCTCCATTTTTTGTTTGTGCGAGATAAACGTTTACGTAATCGTTTATCTCGATGATACATCATCAAAAAAATCTTGTCAACACGAAATACCCTCTAAAAAAACGACGGGTTTTTCGGTCATTTCGCTGATTTTTATTTTTTCTGCGAGAGGAACAACGCGTTCTCTCCTTAATTATACTACGCGCGGATGCACGCCATAAATTTCTATTGACATTTTCACCGTTTCGTGCTTTATCTGAAATAAACGCACTTACAAGGAGGCACCTGTTTATGGATACCGTCCGCATCGGACTGCTCGGGGCCGGGATGATCTCGCAGAAGCATCTCAATATGTATGCGCAGATCCCGGAGGCGCAGGTCGTCGCCGTGTGCAGCCGCACACAGCAGTCCGCCGAGCGCTGCGCGCAGCAGTTCGGCATTCCGAATGTCTATACCGATTATACCGCCATGCTGCAGCGGGATGATATCGACGCGATCGATATCTGCCTGCACGGCAATCTGCACGCGTCAGCCGCCATTCAGGCGCTGCAGGCCGGCAAGCATGTCTATTGTGAAAAGCCGCTGGCCGGAAGCTATTATGACGGCAAGGCCATGCTGGACGCCGCCGCAGCCAGCGGGAAAACGCTCCACATCCAGCTCGGCTTTCTCTACCGTCCCTACGCGCGTGCAGCCAAACGATTGGTCGACGGCGGCGCGCTCGGCGAGATCTACCATGCGCGCACCGTTGGCTTCCGCCGACGCAACCGGCCGTTTGTCGACGGCTATGGCAGCAAGGATTTTGTAAACAGCAAAACTGCGGGTGGCGGCGCACTGTATGATTTCGGCATCTACCACATTTCCCTGATGCTCTATCTCATGGGCATGCCTGCGCCGCGGCGCATGTCCGGCCAGCTCTATCAGAAGATCGCCATGGATGAAGCCCGGCGGCTGGAAAGCGGGTTCGATGTGGAGGAGCTCGGCGTCGGTCTGGTCCGTTTTGACCGGCAGGTCACGATGGATCTGTTTGAATCCTGGGCCGTCCATCTTGATCAGATGGACCCGGGCATTCTGCTCGGCAGCAAGGGCGGGCTGAAGCTGGAACCGTTCAGCTTCCACACGACCATCTGCGACACCGAGCTGGACTGCACCGGCGATCTGGAAAAGATGAATTTCCGCTGGCTGAACACGCAGCCGCTGGAATACGCCTACGCCTCGTCCGAAGCGCACTGGATTGCGGCGCTGCTTGGCCGTGTCCCGATGCTCCCGACGGCGCAGCTCGCCCTTGACACACTTCTCATTCAGGACGGCATTCGCCTGTCCTCACAGCTTGGCCGGGAGGTCACAGCCGAAGAAACTATCGCCGCGTCCGTTTCGACTGCGGCAGCTATCTAAGTCATGGAGGTTCCCTATGAAACGCAGTGAGATCAACAAAGCGCTCAAGGAGCTCGAGGCCATGTGCCGGCAGGAGCATTGCTATCTGCCGCCGTTCTGCAATTTTACGCCCGAGGAGTGGCAGACCAAGGGCCACGAATACGACGAGGTGCGCGACTGCATGCTCGGCTGGGACATCACGGACTACGGTCTCGGTGATTTCGACAAGGTTGGCTTCTCGCTCATCACCATCCGCAACGGCAATCGCGCCATGCAGGACAAGTATCCGAAGGTCT